>B570J29032_109958567_pt1 | contig 13643 bp, 12 predicted proteins | sample LakMenEpi16Nov12_FD_29032 | JGI IMG/M metagenome (IMG submission 29032)
AGCACTGACCCAGAAAATTTAAACAAACAAGGAGATATAGACTTAGGATTAATTTTTGGAGTAAATGTGAGTCTTGGAAATATTGCCAGCGTAGAACTTAGATATGTGCAAAGTTTAACCAACAATATTACCACATCCCAATATTTTGGAAGACCAAGCGCCATTGAGGTTGCCGTTAAATTAAGTGGATTAAGTATTAAAGATAAGATTGTAAGTAACGAAATGGAAATTGTTTCGGAGCTTAGCAAAAGAAGCACAGGAACACTCTTAGTGATGCTTGAAACACCAGATGAAAAGTTAATTGAAAGCCTATTAAAGGATAAGAGAGATGCAGATGTAGACATGCTAAAAAATTTACAAGAACAAACCAATCGAATGGTTATTAAAGAATTTACCCAGCATTTTAAGTTTTGTGAGTTGGCTTTTTTTATGAATACAGATGCGCCTAAAGTAGCTAGAGGTGAACTTTCTGGAATATTTGTAGACGAACAATTAAAGCCAACTTCCGACCCATCAATAGATTCAAATAATTTCTTTATTGCCTCTTTTATAGAAGATGTATCTATGTATACACATAAGCCAGATTATGGTTTATATGTTTACGATAAATCATTTATGCAATTGGGCAAACCCTACAATGAATCACAAAATGCAATGGGTTTATTTGCAGGAGGAGATCCTGTAAATTATTTTAGAAGAGTTAAATCTGCAGGGTATTCTTCAGAAGAATATAGGAAAATAATAATTCGCTTTAACGATAGATTAGTTTATGGAAAAATTCCAACTAATTAATAGTTATTAAGCATCATCGGCATAATTAACATTAATACATCTTCATCGGCTTCTTGCACAGCAGGTAAAATAACGCCAGCGCGATTTGGCTGAGACATTTCTAATGAAATCATTGGGGCATCTATGTTATTTAACATTTCTAACAAATATTTAGAGTTGAACCCAATTTCCATATCCTCACCTTCGTAAACACAAGCCATTTTCTCTTGAGATTCGTTTTCAAAATCAATGTCCTCTGCACTAATGGTTAACTCGCTACCCGCAATCTTTAATCTAATTTGATGCGTTGTTTTATTTGAAGTAATAGATACACGCTTAACAGCCATTAAAAACTCACCTCTATCTAAACTAAGTTTATTGGGATTCTCGGCAGGAATTACCGCTCTGTAGTCAGGATACTTTTCGTCAATCAATCTACAGATTAAGCTTTGCTCACCGATTTGAAAATGCGCATTTTGACGGTTAAAAGTAACTTTAACAATAGTATCGTCTGTAGGCAAACAAGATTTTAATAAACTAAGTGCCTTTCTAGGGAGAATTAATGCATCTTCTGAACCAGGTTTAACATCATTTCTTGTAAAACGAACCAAACGATTTGCATCAGTTGCTACAAATGTTACATTGTTCTTAAACAACTGAAGGTAAACGCCAGTTAAATTTAGACGAAGTTCATCGGTGCTAGCCGCAAATGAAGATTTAGCAATTGCTTTCTGCAAAATTTTTGCACCAATCTCAAAAGTGCTGCCTTCTGCTATTTCTGGAGTTTTAGGAAACTCATCTCCTCTTTGGGCAGTTAACTTAAATCTACCACTTTCGTATTTAATTTCAACGGTACCTTTTTCTTCGTTAATAGAAAATGCAAGTGGCTGGTCGGCCAAAGTTTTTAACAATTCCATAGTAGTTTTACTAGGAATAGCAATGGATACATTTTCTTTTGAATCCACCTTGATACTTGTATTCATGGTGGTTTCTAAATCTGTAGAATGTATGGTTAGGAGGCCATCCTTTATATCGAATAAAAAATTATTAAGAATAGGAATAATTGGCTTGGCCACTACAACCCCATCAATATAACTGAGTTGGCGCAGTAACACACTGCTGTTCACTATAAACTTCATAATATATATTACTTTTTAATACGGTTAAGAAACAAAAAATAGCTTCATTCTCTTGCAAACAAAAATAAACTTGACAAGCTAAGACCCCAAAACAAGTTATGCACACATTTTACCTTATTCCCCCTCATCTCTGCCTAACATTTTAGTCGGCAATTGTTTACTTAAAGAATCCAATTCAGCCTTCAACAAGGTTGTTTCTTGCCAATCTTCGATGTTGGGTTGCCCTGCATCTACCCAAGCTGTATACCAAAAGCTAGCAACAGAAAGTATGGCTGCTTGCAAACGAGCTTCTATCATTCCCTCCAACTTTTGATGGTAGGCTTCGGAAATAGCAACAGAATAAACTCTAACCTGCTGATTATTTTTAAGTAAATAACTAAATTTATCTGCTTCGGGAATGCTCGCTTGAACCTCTTTTTCAAAATTAAAAACTTTAGGTAAGCAGGCAAAACTCTCTTCAACAGCTTTCCATGCAGAACCTAAGGGTTCATGAAGGTAACTGGCCATGCCAACAAAAAAATCATATTGTTGAAAGAATAACTCTGGCAAACGAGTTTCAAAAAAACCATGTATCCCATGTTGCCCGCTCAATTGACCATTATAATTTTCTGTGCTATGCAAAGGCACATGCGCATCACCCACATAATGTCCCAGTTCAGCAGAAAGTTTTAATACCCTAGGCACATCATGCTTAGAAAAGGCTTCTGTTAATTGCCGTAACATCCATTGAATATTCCAAGGCACTAATCCATAAGCATGAATAGTGTCTTTGGAGTATTTTTCGCAAGCATCTTGATATTTTCTAGGCATGGTATCAAAGGGCAATACCTGTTCAAAGTGATCCATATCCATAAAATGTTTCACTCCTTCGCCTTCTATCAAATACCTTCGTTTATCAGGGTCTACGGCGTGCTCTGTTAAATATTCTATATGCCTTTTATAAAAGCCAAATAACTCTGGTGGCAATGCAAATACGGCATGGCGGTTAATTTGCTGATGGGCATAAAATCCCCATGCAAAACAAGTTGTACTTCCCAAAATTGTAAAATAAAACAAACATATCCAACCCAATAGGTGCTTTAAAAATTTCATAGCAACAAGTTAAGAATCCTAAATGTTTACTACCAAACAAACAGGCTAACTCAATTACTACAAATAGGATAAATGTTCATGAAAAAAAAATCAGAGATAAATAATAATTTAGGTAATTATCTAATCTCTGATTCTTAGTACCCGGGATCGGGGTCGAACCGATACAACCGTGAAGTTACTGGTGTTTGAGACCAGCGCGTCTACCAATTCCGCCACCCGGGCATTTCCTATGTCTTCCAACATGGGGGTGCAAATATAAAAACTTTCGTATGCCGAGCAAATTTTTTATTCTACTACCAACTCGTCTGCAAATAACCATGCTTCTTCTCCTTCGCCAGCATGGCCTTGCGGACAAACACCCACATTTTTAGCAATTACTTTTATAAACTTAACTTCTTGTTTTTTGATGGCACATGAAAACGTTTTACTAAATTGTCCATTGGTATTGGGTGCTAAATCATTAGTAACAAGGATAGGTTCAGACCAAGTAATACCATCTCTTGAAACAGAAAAGCTTACAGTGGTTGGAGCAAATACCCATGCACGGTAAAAATGTAAAAAGCTTATCCCAATTGAGCTTACAGTTTTAAAATCGCTTAACTCTGCCGTAAAACTTAAGTCTTTACCTAGAAAGCCTATCCAATTTGGCCTTGTAGCTAGATTGCCCTTAATCCCATTTACCAGCGTACTCTCTCCCTCTCCTTGGTATCTGTTACTTGGTGCTTGCACATATTTAATTTTTGCTCCAATAGCCTTATGTTTTACAAATTCTTGTTGGGATGGTAATAAACTCAAAACCTGATTGTTTCTTACCAAAATGGCTTGAACCAACATGGAGGTATCCACTAAAATGGTATCCATATATAATTTACTTTGCAATCCAGGCTTTTCTCCGTTAGTGGTATATCTTATTTCTGCTCCATAAATATCAGAAATTAAGTTAACCTTTAATTGATTATTTACCATAACGGGTGAAATAGAAACCTTTGTATTGCCTTTAGAAAATTGATACCCTTGTCTTTCCCAGTTTAACATGTGCGTTTCTACTCTTTTACTAAAATCTTCCCAATTTCTTTGGGTAGGATCAGACCATAAAACCTCAGCCATAGCGGGCATACGAGGTAAAATCATATACTCTACTTGGTTAAAGCCGGTCATGTATTCTGTCCAAACATTACCTTGAGCACCCAATACCAAATGCTTTAAAGAATCCCCTAAATCGGCTGGTACAGGTTCGTAATCATATACTTTTTTTAGCGGGTTGAACCCACCAAATGCTTTAGGCTCCGACTCTGGGTCGCCTTGGTAATGATCAAAATAGCAAGGCACACCAGGCGTCATAATTACTTGATGCCCCATTTTAGCAGCATCTATACCACCTTGTTCCCCACGCCAGCTCATCACAACAGCATTAGGCGCAAGTCCACCTTCCAGAATTTCATCCCATCCCACCATTTGCTTATTTTTTGCCTTAAGAAAATTACCAATTTGTTTAATGAACCAGCTTTGTAATTCTTCTTCATTACGGAGTTTATTGTTTTTCATACGTAACTGGCAAGCAGAACAAGCCTTCCAAGGTTTTTTATCTACTTCATCACCACCAATATGCAAATAGGCAGAGGGAAACAACTCAATAACTTCACTTAAAACATCCTTTAAAAAAGTGAAAGTGGAATCATTACCGGCACAGAAATTTGAGCTTATGGTTGCATAGTCTCCACCAACCATAGGCAATTGGGCTTTTTTAGAACAACAAAATTGTGGGTAAGCTGCTATGGCCGCTGCACTATGCCCAGGCATTTCAATTTCTGGAACAACTTGAATTTGCCTTGCAGCTGCATAAGCCACAATTTCTTTTATCTCTTCTTGGGTATAATAACCACCATAAGTTGGCATTTCTTGAGCCAAGGCAGCAGGTCTATCATTAAAGTTATAACCTCTTCTATCTACCCTAAAGCCCCCAATTTGCGTTAACAAAGGATATTTTTTTATCTCTATGCGCCATCCTTGGTCGTCTGTTAAATGCCAATGAAAGGTATTCATCTTATACATTGCCATAAGGTTTATATAAGATTTAACCTGAGAAACCGTACTAAAATGCCTGCTTACATCTAAATGCATGCCACGCCAAGTAAAACGAGATGCATCATAAATAGTTATTGATGGAATTTTAATTGGCGCATGCGAACGAACCGGAGGCATTAATTGTTTAAGACTTTGTATTGCATAAAAAGCACCCTTTGCTGTTGCAGCACTAATTGAAATATGGTGCACATTTACTACTAATTCATAGGCATCATTTCCTTTAACTAAATTAGAACCAATTTGTACATGTATATAATTTTGTTTGGCCTTACCTTTCTTGAGAGGATATCCACTCAAGTTTTCAAACTCCTCCTGAAATAGCTCAATGATTGTTTTAAGGCTATCGTTACGACCATTAACGATTAATTTAGTTTGCTTGTTAAATTCAAAGGCAGGCCCATTTTGATAATTCAAAAAGATTGGCTTAGGAATAATTGCTACTTGAGCCAATAAAGAAGTGACCAATAGCATGCAAAGAAGTGTAAAGCGTATTTTTTTCACGGGCGAAATCTCGGAACTTTTTGGGAATAAAACATAAAAAAAGCTCCGAAAAATCGGAGCTTTAAAAAGTGGTCTCGACAGGATTCAAACCTGTAACCTTCTGATCCGTAGTCAGATGCTCTATTCAGTTGAGCTACGAAACCATGTTTAATGGGCTGCAAATATAACTCTTCTAGCTAATAACACAAATGGGACTGCAAAAAAATGCAATCCCATTCAAAATAAATTCTAAGCGCTTAGTTTAAAGAAGCTAAAGTTTCGTTAATTGCGGTAAAGTTTGGCAAATCTCCAGCACTTTCTAAAACCTCAGCATAACGAATAACGCCATCTTTATCTACCACGAAGGCCGCACGTTTACTAACACCTTTCAATCCTAAAATCCAATTTTCATAAATTGCACCATAAGCTGTAGATGCTTCTTTGTTAAAATCTGATAACAACCTAAAGTTAAGGTTTTGATCTTCTTTAAATTTAGCTAAAGTAAAAGGTAGATCAACAGAAATGGCTACAACATCTGTGGTATCATTATGGTAAAGATTAATGCCATCTCTTACGGTGCATAGCTGTGTGGTGCAAACCCCTGTGAAGGAAGCTGGAAAAAAGTGAATGATTAAGTTCTTGCCAGCGTATTCGCTTAAGTTAACTTCTTTCTTGTCTGAATCTACCAGTTTAAAGTCTGGTGCTTTTGTTCCAATTGTTAGTGACATATATAATAGTGTTAAGTTAAAAGTTAAGAGTTAAGAGTTAAAAGTTAAGAGTTAAAAGTTAAGAGTTAAGAGTTAAGAGTTAAGAGTTAAGAGTTAAAAATTATGGATTTAGAATTCAATTTTATAAACATTTAATAAGGTTTAAAGTTTTAAGGAATTATTCTTCGGATGGTTCTTAACTTGTGAGAATGACTTCCTTTTTTTTCATTGAAAATACCATAACTATCTAATATGTCGATTCTAACTTTACCAGAAGCATGAATAATTTCACCATTTTCTAAAATCATTCCTACATGGGTAATTTTCCCCTCTTCATTATCAAAAAAAGCGAGGTCACCCATTTTTGCTTCGTTCAAAAATGCCACATCAGCGCCTAATAAAGCTTGTTGCCAAGCATCTCGATGAAGTTGCACACCACCTAATTTATAGAGCAATTGGGTAAAACCAGAACAATCTATACCAAAAAGAGTTCGGCCACCCCACAAATAGGGTGCATTAATAAAATTAAGCGCGAACTCCTTCATTTCATAAAAAGTAAAAAAACCTTGCTTAGAAGCATCAATCTGAGCCTTATACTGGCTATTGTTAATTTGAAAGGTTATTTGATTTCCTTCAATTTTTGGTTTTTGTAGTTGGCTGCCTGGCAATAAAAACACCCTTTCTTTGGTATTTTCAATAGAAGCTTCCAAATAGGGAAAATCTTTTACCAAATAAGGTATCCCAGCATCTTGGTCCCAATCTGTATGTTGTAATTCATTAATCCAACCTTGGTAGGCCTCAAAGGAGCTTTCTATTTTGAGCCACTCTCCTTGTTTATCGGTAACAAAATAAGTTTCTCCAAAAAGTAATTGCGTTACCATTTCCTCCTTGGAACTAGGATTTGCCCTAACAGGGACAAGGCTTAATTTACAAATTCCGTGGCGCTGATTTAAATACATTGGTGCAATTTACAGTTTTTTTTGTATAGTTGTGGCGAATTTATCCATATGGCAAACAATATTGATTTAACCTATTTACAAGAAATATCTGGTGGAGACACTAGCTTTATTAAGGAAATGTTAGAATTATATATTAACACCACTGCTCAAGAGGTGGCGTTGTTTAAAAATCTGATTCAAAACCAAGATTACGAGGGTATTAATCATTTAGCCCACAAAATGAAGGCACCCATTCAAATGTTAGGCGCAAACGAATTATTTAATCTTGTAAGAACTGTTGAAATTAATAGTAAAAAAGGTATTGAATTGAATCTTTTGCCTGAGCAAATTAGCAAAATAGAGCAATTGGTTACTGATTCTATTGATGAAATTCAAGCAATTTTAAAAACACTATAGTTTTTTGCTAACCTAACATCTTCTGTTTTGGCATTTAGAGACACTAAGAGTAAAATTATTATTAAAACGCCTGAACAAATCGAAGGTATTAGGGAAAGTTCTATACTGGCAGCTAAAACCTTAAAAGCGGTAGAACCCTTTATCAAACCTGGGGTAAATACAGATTACTTAAACTCAATTTGTGCTCAGTTTATTAAAGATAATGGAGCTATTTCTGCCACCTTGGGTTATCACGGCTATACCAAAGAAACCTGTATTTCTGTAAATGATGTAATTTGCCATGGCATACCTGGCAAGCTAGAATTACGAGATGGGGATATTGTTAACATTGATGTTACAACTATTTTTAAAGGTTATTTTGGCGATACCTCAAAAATGTTTTTAGTAGGTGATGTTTCAGACCATGCAAAAAAATTAGTAAAAGTAACTAAAGAATGCTTAAGCATTGGTATTCAGCAATGTAAAGTAGGAACTCACCTTAACAATATTGGCTTTTATATTAATGCCCACGCCATTTCGCATGGGTATAGCACTGTTTATGAATTTTGCGGACATGGTGTTGGTTTGCGTTTTCATGAAGAACCAGAAGTTTGTCATATAGCCGATAAAGGAACTGGGCCAATACTGGAGCCAGGCATGACCTTTACCATAGAACCCATGATAAATGCAGGTAAAGCCAGAGCTAAAATTGACAGGAAAGATGGCTGGACAGCCAGAACAATAGACGGAAGATTATCGGCTCAATTTGAACATACCATTTGTATTACCAAATCAGACCCATTTGTTTTAACTGATATTGATAACGAATTTCCTAAACCCCAAGAGATTTTTTAAAATGAAATATTTTAACTCAAAAAAGAATTTTTTAGCGATTGAAGAGGAAGCATTGTTTGCTTATGCGTCTTCAAAGTATGTAATTCAATCTGCCCCATACGAATATACCTCATCCTATATTTCTGGTTCTAATAAAGGTCCAGGAGCCATCATTAAAGCTTCCCAATTTGTTGAGTTATACGATGAAGAGTTGGATCAAGAAAGCTATAAAAAAGGCGGCATTTGTACCTTAGCACCAATGGATTTTAAGGGCCGTACAGATGAAAAAGCCGTAAAACACATAGAAAAAAACACCTTAAAACTACTTGCAGATAATAAGTTCCCTGTAACCCTTGGAGCAGAACATACCATTACTTTTGGTACTGTTAGAGCTGTGAAACAATTTTACCCTAACGTGCATGTATTACAATTGGATGCACACAGCGATTTAAGACAAGCTTACCATGGAAATCCATACTCTCATGCCTCAGTTATGGCTCGGGTTCACGACCTTGAAGTTCCCTTAACTCAAATCGGTATTAGGGCCCAATGCATTGAAGAATCTGAACTTATAAAAAGTAGTGCTAACATACATACTTTCTATGCGCATCAGGTTAGAAACAACCCAAAATGGGCAGACGAAGCGCTAAAAACCTTAGGAGAAAATGTATATATTAGCATCGATGCTGATGGTTTTGACCCTTCCATTGTGCCTGCTGTTGGCACTGCAGAACCGAATGGGTTATTGTGGCAAGAATCTGTTGACTTTTTAAGAAAAGTATTTGCTACAAGAAATGTAGTTGGATTTGATGTTGTAGAAATAGCTCCGGTTAAAGGAAATATCTTAACAGAATTTACCATGGCCAAATTGGTATATCGTTTAATTGGCTTTAAAACACTAAAATAGAACTATGAAAGTTTATTTTGATAATGCAGCTACCACTCCTTTAGATAAAGAAGTTGCAGATGCCATGTACAAAGTAATGTGTGAAGATTTTGGGAATCCATCTTCTACACATGCCCATGGCAGAGTAGTGAGAACACATATTGAGGAGGCAAGAAAAAAAGTGGCGTTATTACTAAACTGCACACCAGGAGAAATCTTTTTCACTAGCGGTGGTACGGAGGCTGATAACATGGCTATTCGCAAGTCTGTTGAAGACAAAGGGGTGAAAAATATAATCACTTCTCCAATAGAGCACCATGCCGTTTTGCATACTATTGAAGAACTAGAAAAACAAGGAAAAATAAAAATGCATTTGGTAAAACTCTTACCAAATGGACACATAGACCTTTCTCATTTAGAACAGCTATTGCAAGAACAACCCAATGTATTGGTAAGTTTAATGCACGCTAATAATGAAATCGGAAACCTATTGGATATTGATAAAGTTGGCGCTTTATGTCAACATTATAATGCCTTGTTTCATTGCGATACCGTTCAAACTATTGGTCATTACCCATTTGATTTACAAAAAACACATGTAGACTTTTTAGCGTGTGCCGCCCATAAATTTAATGGTCCGAAAGGGGTAGGATTTATTTACATTAACCATAAAAATAAAATACACCCTTTTATTACTGGTGGGGCCCAAGAAAGAAATATGCGCGGTGGCACAGAGAATGTTTATGGCATCATTGGCCTTACAAAAGCATTAAGCATTGCAACCGAAAATTTGGAGGCAGAAAAGCAACATATTCTTGGCTTAAAAAACTATATGATAGAGCGACTTAAAGCAACAATACCAGATATAAGATTTAATGGAGATGCAGCAGGAGACTCTTTATATACCGTTTTAAATGTGAATTTTCCTCCTACCCCCATCGCAGAAATGATCCTCTTTAAATTGGATATCAGTGGCATTTCTGCGTCAGGCGGCAGTGCCTGTTCTTCTGGTTCAAATGTAGGTTCTCATGTGTTGGCCGCCATTGGGGTTGAACCTAACCGTCCATCAGTTAGATTCTCTTTTGCCAAACACAACACACGCGAGGAGGTTGACTATGTAATTAATGAATTATTAAAAATGTTAAAAATTTCAAACCCATAAATCCGCTTTTACTGATATGAAAAAGTTTTCCTATTTGGTTATTTTGTTATTACTAAGTAACTATTCATCTGCACAAACAACGCCTACCCCAGAGGCAACACCACCAGTTAAGATTGCACGTCCATTTAAACACAATTTTCAGGTAGGCTTCACCCTTAACCAAGCTTCGTTTAGCGACAATTGGAAAGGCGGGGGTGTAAACAGCATTGCCTTTGGAGGATTTTTAAACTATAACGTAAAATATAAAAATGAAAATTGGGACTTTGCCTCAGATTTACAATCACAGATTGGCTTTATAGAAAATGCAGGAGAAAACAGAAGGAAAAATGCAGACCGAATATTTTATGATTTAAAAGCAGCTTACAGATTAACTTCTAAGTGGAATGCTTTTGCATCCATAAACTTCCTTTCTCAATTTGCCGATGGTTATGATTATAAAGTAAAAAGCATTTTGGATGATAAAAAAGATTCTCTTGTTTCTGCCTTGTTTGCTCCTGCCTACCTAACCAGCTCGGTGGGTGCTGAATATAAACCTATAGATTATTTTTGGCTGCGCTTTGGTGTGGGTACTTTGCGTCAGACTTTTGTTTTAGACGAACGTATTTCTAATGCAGGTCTTTATGGTTTAAAAAAACCGGGTGATAGGCTAAGAAATCAGGCTGTTCTTCAATTTATTGCAAACTTTGATAAAAATTTGGCAGAGAATATCAATTTAAAATGGCGTTACATGGTGAATTTCGATTATATAGAAGCCACTAGTGCAACGGGCACTATGGAGGCAGCTGTTGTTCATAATTTCAATCTAAATTTAACACTTAAAGCAACCAAATACATAAGCACAAACTTTCAAGTGAATGTCATCAAAGATCCAGATCAAGATAAGAACACACAATTTTCGCAAATACTTTCTTTAGGAATGTTATTAAATCTTAATAGAGATTAATGCAAACTATTTAAATCAAAGTCTGTTACTTTATTTGCTTCTATTAAGCAATCTGTATGACATTTAAAATATATACTAAAACTGGAGACCAAGGTCAAACTTCATTAATTGGAGGTCGCAGGGTTTCTAAGGCACATATTCGTATTGAAAGTTACGGCACTGTTGATGAATTAAATTCTTATATTGGTTTAATTAAAGATCATCTACATTTAAAAGATCCTAAGGCCACTTTATACCATATTCAGGACCGCCTGTTTACCATTGGAGCAGTGCTTGCAAGTGATTCTGAAACTTCTAAAATGAAAATCCCAGATTTACTAGAATCGGATTTGGAGCTCTTAGAAAAGCAAATGGATTTAATGGATGAAACATTGCCAACACTAAAAAACTTTGTTTTACCAGGAGGCAATTTAACTGCTTCTCATTGTCACGTTGCTAGATGTATTTGCAGAAGGGCCGAAAGATTAGTTGTTCATTTGGCTGAAGAAGCTGAAGTTCCAGAAATAATTATTCGCTATTTAAACAGATTAAGCGATTATCTATTTATATTATCTAGATTTATTGTGAATGAAGCAGGTGCAGAAGAGATTCCTTGGCGTCCGCGTAACTAAAAGGCGCAGTAAATCCAAACTTTCTTCCCTTTTACCTGCAAGCTCTCTGCCTTATTAAGAGCGCCATTTAAAGTAGGATAGCGCTCATAGGCAGCAATGTGATAAGGATATTTTTCGGGCTTAAGGGTGATAGCCTCTTGATGACCGGCTTTTCTCAATCTCAGCACCAGTTTACTGGCATTATCATTTTGTTTAAAAGCACCAGCCACTACATAAAATCCAGCAACAACACCATTCTCTTTGGCATCCGCATTTAACAATTCTGGAGCCATATTATTCATTTCAGAGCTCTCTATTTCAATAACACTTGAAGTTATCTCTTGTGCAGGCTCTCTATAAACTGCTGGTAAAACCTTAACTTCTGAAGCTCTTTCTGCAATTGGTTCAGGAACTTTAGTAAGACTATCGATTACTAACACTTGAGAATAAGAAAGCGAATCAAATTCAAATGAATCTTTAGCATAGACATTACCAATATGCTTAAATGTTAAATCATAATTATTTTTAACATCTAAAGCAGTAGTACCATTTATATTATTTGACTTAATAGTTGAAGCAGCTATAGCAGGTTTTGGAGCTAGTGTTTGTTGCAACACTTCTCCTGTTTTGCCTAACATATCTGTTTTTGAAACACCTAGGTTGCCGCCTTGTCCTAATTTCCCATTAAATAGAAAGAAACCCAAATTAACGAGTAAAATCAAGGTTAAAACAGTTGCAACTATCGGGAAAATTTTGTTTCCTTTTGCTTCGGTAGAACTTTCTGCAATCTTAGCATGATCCAACATTACCTTGAGTTCTTTAAGCGCAGATTCGCGCATGAGAACAATTTCAGGATCCGCTTCATCTTCCTCTGGAACTACCTCCAATCTTTTAACCTTTAACAAATTAGCTGCAAAGTGAACTGGCTTTAAACCAAAAGAGCCACTATTAAAATTAGCGTGTTTAACGGGCTCAAAATCCAATTCACCCAAAACATTTAATTTAAAAAATCCCAAACCATCAATTTCCAACTTCTTTCCTGGAAGAATTTCTGCCTTAATTGATTTACCGAAGTTGGCGAGTTTTTCTACAACTTGATTAATTCCTGAGTATTTTTCTAAGTAGCTAATAAATTCGGGAGTCGTTTCAAAATCTCCTTGTGCAAAATTAACTTTAAAGCTTGCAGGGTAAATAAATTTTGCCACTGGATCTACGGCACACGCTTGCTCTTCGCAAATAAAGCGACCCAACCCTCCTACACAAAGTTCTTTATTTTTGTGCAGAAAATGTTTTATAAACTGAGCTATCTGTTCTTCTGAATGCGTCACCCTTACTTATATCTACCTTGTACAAATTAAGCCAATGTTAATAAGTAGCTGTCCACAAGCTTTCCACACTGCAATGGTAAAAATATCCTTGGAAAATTGTAAACTTGCCTATGAAAAAATTTACACTGCTTCTTAGCACCCTAAGTATAGGTCAATTATTTGGCCAAATTAGTATAGTTTCTTCTGACTTTGCAATTGCAAATGATACGGTGAGATATTCTGTTGCCGCCAATATACCAGCCAGTTACGAACAAGCGGGTGCAAATAAAACTTGGAATTTTAGCGAAATAAG
>B570J29032_109958568_pt1 | contig 13643 bp, 26 predicted proteins | sample LakMenEpi16Nov12_FD_29032 | JGI IMG/M metagenome (IMG submission 29032)
AAGAATATTTAGTATAAGAACAAATAACCTACCAAGATGGGCTTATAGAGTAGATGGAACGGAAAGTGGTAGTAATACAGGTAGTGATTTTGCTATTCGCCGTTACAATGATGCCGGTACTTTTGTTGATGCCCCATTAAGTATTAATCGTGCAACGGGACAATCTACTTTTGCAAAAAAAGTAGTTATTGAAAATAACACCGGTGACCAACAATTACAATTAGTAAGTTCAACCGCACCAAGTTTAAGAATAGATGATACACAAACCGGAGCAACAAAAAGAATCGGTATAGGACTTGCAACGGCAATAAATAATTTTATTCAGGGTGCTGCTAATAGGGATATGTGTATTTTTAATGGTAGCACTACTGCAAGTCCAATGTTATTTGGTATTTATGATGCCGGTACAACAAATACGCAAGAGGCAGCAAGAATATCGGCAGCAAGAAACTTTTTAATTGGTACTACAACAGACGCTGGGCAAAAATTACAAGTTAGTGGAGCGGGAAGATTTACGGGTTTATTAAGTGCAAATACTTTAGATATAACAACGGGTACAGGTACTTTTAATAATTTAGAAATTGATGGAACAAATAGAGCAATAAAAATTTGGGATAGTATAAGTGCGTACCAAACAAGATTAGCATTTACATCAGCTGGAAATGTTGGAATAGGTAATGCAAGCCCTACTGCACAACTACAAATTTCGGGAGATGGTATTGCACAAAATCTACTTCGATTAAATCATACGGGTTCAGGTACTAATGGTTTTTTAGATATAAGCGTATATGATACAAGAGCAGTAATATCTACAAATTATACAAGCACAAATATACCGCTTGAAATAAAAAGTTTAGGTAATACAAATCAATTATATTTATCAACAGCTGGAAATGTTTTAATAGGCAATTCAACTGACAACGGATTTAAACTTCAGGTTAATGGTAAAGCATATATTAGTGGAACGCAAAATAGTAATTTAATTTTAGACCAGACAAGCGGTGCTACTGGCGAAATAGATATAGCATTTACTAATTCGGGTGTTAGTGGTGGTTTAATTAGATACATTAATAGTGTTAATGGTACTACATTTGCTTTTTACAATTATCAATCTGGTAAATATATGGTAAACATGAAAGGTAATGGAGTTATAAATATGCCAAATTTACCTACAAGCAGTTCAGGATTAAGTGCTGGTGATATATGGAATAATGGAGGAGTTTTAAATATAGTATAAAAATAAAATAATATGAAACAAATACAACCATTAACCCTTTGGGTAAACGGACAACAAAAAACCGCTACACAATTTAGCTTAATTAGCATTAATGATAATTTATTAGATAGTGCTACATTTTATTGGCAATTATTAGATGCTGATGCATCTAAACTACAGGATGGTAATTTAACAATGGATGCTGCAGATTATGCAGTATGGAGTTCTGCACAGGATGTTAATCTAGCTGCTTATCAGTGGGCTGCATCAAAATTAAATATTACCTTAGTATAACTTTTTTAACCTTCAAACCTTACAAAAAATGGAACAACTAACAAACGAAAAAGCATTACAAATTATAAAAGAAGTAATGGATGCTGCAACAAAGGGTGGATTATTTCCTAACATGGATGCAACATTCTTAGCAGCCAATGCTTTTAATGTAATTTCAAGAGCAGTATTAAATAGTGAAAAAGTTGTACATGGACATTCAGATAGTAATTAGTGCATTTGCTTTTGTAGCAGTTGCTGGTGGATTTTATTATAGTACCAAAACTAGATTAGATAAAATAGAAATAGATTTATCTAGCTATAAAAATTCATCTACTGAAATAGTAGATAGATTAGCAAGAATAGAAACAAAATTAGATTTTGTAACTAAGAAATAAGATGTACAAGATTTCTTTATATACTAGAAAAAAAGCAAAAAAGCTAAATGTAATTGTATTACCTAGTGAAAAAAGAAATAAGAAAATTGATGTGTATGATATTTACGGCAATTTATTAGCTAGTGTAGGTGACATTAACTATTTAGATTATCCTAGCTATTTAAGATATTGCGGTAAAAAGATAGCAGAAGAAAGAAGAAAAGCATATAAGATAAGGCACGAAAAAGATAGACATATTAAAGGAAGTGCTGGATATTATGCAGACCAACTATTGTGGTAATTAAAAATAATTTTATGTTTAAAAATTGGAAAACAAGTTTATTCGGATTAGGTAGTATATTAACAGGAGTAGCAACCATATTTAAGGGTGATGCAGTTGCTGGAGTAACTGCAATCATTACAGGACTTGGTCTAGTAGTTGCTAAAGATTCAGAAACAATTAAATAATATGAATACAACTACAAAAGTAGTAGTTATATCAGCTATTGTATTATTATTACTAACTGCAAATATTAAAGAAGTGTCAGGAAGGGCTTTAGCATTAATCAAAAGATTTGAAGGTGAAAAATTAAGCAGTTATCAAGACCAAGCAGGTATATGGACAATAGGATGGGGTTCTATTTATCATCATGACCTTAAAAGAAAGGTACAAAAAGGTGATATAATAGATAAAGAAACTGCTCTAAGATGGCTAAGATTAGATGCTGCAGCATTTGCAGATAATGTAAAAAGATTAGTTAAAGTACCTATAAATCAAAATCAGTTAGATTCATTAACATCATTTAGTTATAATGTAGGTAATAATGCTTTTGCAAATTCTACATTATTAAGAAAATTAAATCAGGGAGCTTCTAAACAAGAAGTAGCTTTAGAATTTGCTAAATGGAATAAAGTAACTATTAATGGTGAAAAAGTTGTATCTAATGGATTAGTTAGAAGGCGAAAATTAGAGGCTGATTTATTCTTAAGTTAAGTAAGGTTTGATTGATAGTTGTTTATTGATGAAGAAAGCCCCCATTTAGGGGGCTTTTTCATTTAGGTATATTCGTTCTGCAAACTGCTTTGTTTCTTTATAGTACAGGTTAAAATAAGATGCATTTATGCTTTTGCAAAAATTAATAAAACTATTAATATTGCCAATATTTCGATATTTTCTAACTATAGTTTTATCTTCAAAAAAAACTATAGCCGTATATAGTATTTTACCCATTATAATAGTTCTATTTCTTTTTTAACATCTTGCCAATATTCTATATCAACAGGAACATACCATACAACACTTAATATCTCATCTACTGCTATTAAGGCAAATTGTTTTCCATAACCTTCAGTAATAGCTTTTGATATTCTAAACTTATCTACTAATTCCTTTGCCTTTTCTTTTGGTGTCATATTTATAGCTTTTTATCTTTTATACAAAAATACCTAACACCATCTTTAGTAATTGCCTTCAATTTTCGGGATATTACCAGCTTTGCTAGTGATTTTAAAACTACATAAGGTTCTAAATTACTTTCTAATTTAATAGCATCTAAAGAGGCTATTCTTTGTTTCTGAATTAAAATAAAAATTTTTTGGTGATTTGTCATATTTGTTTATATTTGTGATGAAAAAAGTTGATTATACCCCCCAAGTGGTTTAATTGTCAGTAAATGAAGCCCCCTATTTAAAAGTAGGGGGTTTTTTATTTGGTGCTAATTTAATAACTAGCAACAATAGCAAACAAATGGGTACTGCTATAAAGAAAAAATATAAGATTTTAATAATTTTCATATACTAAATGTTAAAAAAGTTGGTATTTATTTTCATGATTTTTTATTATCATCTTCTCATTAATCCATATCTTTAATAGCTGCTTTGCATAAGTAGTACTTTCTGCAGTCCTTTCCTTAATCTCATCAAGTATATCAGAATAAAGCATCGGGATAGTAACGATTTGACTGCAGATTCTTTTACTTTCCATTTTATCTAAATCAGATGCCTTTTTACCTGTAGGCTTTACACCATCATTATCTACTTGTTGAAATACTCCGTTAAAATTCATTAATGTTACAGGCTCAAAATCTATATCAGACCGCATAAATCTGCTAGTAAGTATATAAGTATTTTTTTCTTTGTCTTTTACTATATCCAGCGTGGATTGAGCAAACCTATCAGAATTTGCCCCAATATGCCCTGTAGTACTTAAATTAGATTTGGATTGATGCAAAACGCTAATAAGGAGAATATTATACTGCTTTGTTATTTTTTTTAACCATTTAGTAAGTAGTGAGGATTCGCGTTCATCATTATAATTTACTAATAAATCCAGCAAACCATCCACAATAATAACGCTGCAGTCAGTATTCAATTCTAAATACCTTTCAATCATTTTTCTAATTATACCCGAACCATCTTCACGAACTTGATAAGCATTAAAATAATCAGGTAAAGTAATAAGACCTGAAAATGATTTTATTTTTTTAAGATTCATATAAAAATCATAATCAGAACTTTCAGTATCAAATAAACATATCTTTCTTCTATCAGTAGGAAAATTAATTTTCATACTAAATATTTCATGATGAATTAAACTTGATGCAATAGCCCCCATCAGGTAGCTGCTTTTACCTGCTTTGGGCAACCCTGAGAAGATGCAAAAGTTAGACAATGAGCCAACCAACCTTCCCCCAATAGACAGGATTTTATCCTCTTTATTGGGTTCATAATTGGGGTTATATTTTCTAGCTTCAAGTAGTTCATCAATGGAAAGTGGTTTTTTGTCAGTTATTTGTTCCATTTAGATATTTTGAAGTATAGCACAAAGTAGAAAGGCTATTAATATAGCTATTAAAGCCTGTAGGTTTTTATTGTATAATAGTTGAAATATTATCTTTTTCATCTTGTAAATCATTTAATTTATCAAAATAAGTATCAGCCATAATCATAGCATATCGCATATCATCTTCTAAGGTATCTTCTGAATTTCTTACATTTTGTGCATACATAGTTAAAACTACATATTCATATTTTGTAAATCCTGAAATAGGGCTAAAGAATCTACCTAAAGAATCCTGCATTGGCATACATGGTTGTGCAGGTGCATTTTTTTCTATTTTCATATCGAATAATTTGTTTTTAATTTTAAACGAATAGTAATACCACCCGTTCTATTTTCAGAAATATCAGTAATTAGTTCACGCATAATATAAACTTCATCCGAAGTAATTTCAATAGTTCTAATTACTTCACCTGTAGTATCAGTAATATCTAATAAAAAAAAGTTTTCGATTATTTTATTTTGATTTTTCATATCAATTCTAATTTAAAGTTAAGTGTTTGAATGTCGTTTAAATAATGATTTGCAGAATCTTCCAGCAACTGCCTAATTTCTTGCTGCAGGTTAAATGGTACATTTGACTGCTCCATGCAAACAAAATGATTTTTACCTGCTTTGTCTTTAGCATCAAAATAAATTCGTACCCCAATTATTTCAGGGTAATTCAAAACACTCTCTAAAAAATTGATTTTTTCTTGTATTGCTTTAATTTCCAGCAATACCTTTTCGGTAGGATTGTGTGGCATAAAAAATATTTTAATTGTCAGTTAATAACTGCAAATTAAAAAAAGATTTTAATCTGCCAAATATTTTTTAAAATACCCTGTATTTTATTTTAAAATAAAGGTGAAAAAAGTATGATTTAATCATTACTTTGAAGTTATTTTAGACCGCCTACAGCGGTGCTAAAATAACTTTTATCTGCGATAATAAGACACATAATGATAAATTTTTTTGCACAAAATGAAAAAAAGTTGAAAAATGGGTAAAATTGAGCCATTTTATTGGTTTTTTTAGTATTTTTGACTATATGAAAAATGCTTTTTGGATTATACCTGCAGCCATTTTAGTATGGATAGGTATCAAAAAATATAATCTATCTAAATCTTATACCTTAAACTTTAAGCGTATAAATTTATCAGATATATCATTTTCTAATCCTGTAGTAAATATTGTATATGAAATAATAAATCCAACTCAGACAACGGCTAATGTGCAAAATGTTACTGGAGCCTTATTTTATAATGGAATTTTTATAGGTAATATTGTTGATTTTAAACAATTTACTATAAATCAGGGTGCAACTGAATTTAAAATTACTGCTAAAATTGATTATATTGGATTATCAAAATTAGTTTTGAATATGTCTAATAAATTTCAAATTTATTTTGATGGTAAAATAACTATTGATTATATTGATTTTCCTTTACAATTTACTTATCAAAAATGATGTTAATAGATAAAAGAACTTTAGCTGGAAAATTAAGCCCATTTATTAATGAGCAAAGAGTTATTGTAGATAATCAGGGAGTTAATGATATTATATCAGGAATGTTAAATACACATGATAGATATAAGGGAGAATATGATAAGATTTATAAATATTTTGAAGGTACAACTATAGAGCAAACCTGCAGAAATATTTGGAACTTTTTGAAACAAAATGTACCCTACGGAATCGAATCTGAAAACTACCAATATTTAAAATCACCATCTAGTATTTTAAATACAAAAAATTCTGATTGTAAAAGTTATGCATTATTCAGTGCAGGTTGCATGTCGGCACTTCAGCGTAATACAGGTGCAGATATTGATGTAACTTTTAGATATGCTTCTTATGACCCATTTGATAATACACCTGAACATACTTTTTGTGTAGTAAAAGAAGGTAATAAAGAGTATTGGATTGACCCTGTTTTAAATAAATTTAATCAAAGGAAAGAACCATATTCATATATAAATAAAAAATTAAAAAAAGATAACATGGCACTAATTGCATTAGCAGGTATTAATCAAAATAAACAAGTAGGAAAAATAGATTGGAATAACATTTTTGGTAATGTTATTTCTGCAGCTCCTAGCATTATTAGAGAATCTAGAGGTACAGGCAGTGGATATACCCCATCGGGTTTTCCAATGACTACAGGAACACCATATACACCACCACCACCACCACAACAAGGAATTAGTACAAATACTATTTTATTAATTGGCGGTGCAGCAGTAGTAGCTTATTTATTATTTAAAAAGAAATAATGTATAATTATTATAATAGGAAAAATAGAATAGGTATTGCTCCAGCAGCAGCAGCAGCAGCAGCAGCTACTGCTCCCATTAGTTTACCAGCATTAGCAATAAGTGCTGCATTATCTGCTATACCTGCTATAATTACTGCAATAAGAAGAAATAATATGCCAAATCCAAATGATTGGCAGGGATGGAACGCACAAGATGCTAGATTACGTTACCCTTATGGTACAAGTGTTATAAATTGGATTATAAATGATGGTGATTCTATACAAAATGAAGCATTAAATATTTTACAATGGATTCAAACTTATGGATTAAAACCTGTATTAGAATATAATAGCCATTTTAATAGACAAATAACCTTACAGGATTTAATTAATAAATTGAATAGAGGCGGTTATACAGGTGAAGCAAGACAATTTCAAGAAATTTTGGATTCTCAAAATAAACAACTTTCTTCACCTTCAACTACTAAAAAAGCAGGATTAAATATGTTTTTAACTATTGCTTTAGTAGGTGCAGGTATATTTTTATTAATAAAACAAAAAAAGAAATAACATGACTGCAGCACAAAAAGCAGCTAGAGTAAAATTTAATAAAGCTATAGCTATTAGAAAAAAAACAGGATGTACTTTAAAAGAGGCTTTTGCACAAGTTTATGGTAAAAAAGTAGGTGCAGTAAAAAAGAAATCTGCTAAAAAATCTGCTCCTAAAAAGAAAGCAGTAAAAAAAGATAGTTACCATAAAGATACAAAAAGCCACAATGTTAATATTAGAGTAGTATCAGGAGTAAAGAAAAAAGCAGCAAAGAAAAAAGTAGCTGGTACCTTAAGATTATCTAAAGGCGAATCTAGGCTTGGTCTAGTTAAGAAAGAGCCTAAAAAATTAGGATTAGCAGAACAAATAGGTAAAATTAAAATGGGAAGTGTATTTACTTACTATAAAGGATTTAGTATTGAAAGGATGCTAATAACTATAAAAGATAAAAAGAAAAAACTTCCTGTATTTATAGTACATGAGTTAGGTAATACATATAAAACTTTAGCACAAGCAAAAGCTGCAATTAATTTTTTAGGTAGATAATGGCAAACAAAATAATAGATATTAATCCATTTTCAAGAGGTAAGGCATCTACTGCAAATACTAGATATTTAAAAGGAGATGCTCAATTATATCTTAATGACTATAAGCCATTAAGAAAACCTGTATTAAGTTTAATACCTAAAGTTTTTAAAAGTGTAGCTATTGATAAGGTCGCTGAATTAGTTATTAAGCAATATAAATTTAGAGGAATAGAATTTGGAAACTGGGTTAATCAGCGTAGAAGGATTGATTTTTGTTTAAATTTATATACTGCTTTATATGATTTAAATAAAGTATTAAAGTTTAATAATAATATAGGTATTAATAACACTATTAGTATTGCAGATGGTGCTAGAGGTTCAAAGGGTGCTTTGGCACATTATGAGCCTGTTAATAATGTAATTAATTTAAGTAGAGATAGAAGGCTTGATAAACAAGATTCATGGGGTTATAATGAAAATTATACAGAATATAAAAAAACGCAAAAATATTTTAGAGAGCATTTGTCAGGTTATGGTTCTTTTGCCCATGAATATGGTCATGCATTAGATTATATTATGGCTGAAAAATATACAAATAGATATTCTGCATTATCAGGTGGTAGAAGTGTTTTAACTAATCCTAATTATAAAACTGCTTACAATAATTTTCTTAATGATTTAAAGACAGGTAATACTGAATTAGAAAAAAAATTTAGGGATTGTTTTGAGCCTTTATTGTTTAGAAACGGCAAACCGACATCTTTTTATATAGGTGTTTATGCTTTGGCTTTACAAAAAGGTACTTATTGGAGCAGGTTAAATGAAATTTGGGCTAGAACTTTTGAAGTTTATGTAGCTTATAAGCTATCAAAACAGGGAATAATTAATAAATTTCTTATAAAAGATGGTAAAGGAAAGTATAGGGATGAATTAGGTTCTCAATCATTTGCTAGAGCATATCCATCATTTGGTGAAATTGCTAAAATTTCAAAGAAAATAGATGCATTTATAGCTGAAATAGCTAAAAAAATATAAATAAAAAATCTTAATTTTACACTAATAAAAAAAAAACAAAATGGCAAGAAGAAAAAAACAAGTGAAACGCAGAAGTACACGCAGACGCATGGGTGCTACTAAAGGCGGTTTAATGTCTGCTTTATATTTAGTGGGCGGTGCAGCGATTGCACAAGGTGTTACTAAATTAGTAGATAGAGCTATGGCAAGTAGTTCAATGTCTGACATGACTAAAAAAGCAATTTCAGGTGCAGCTCCTATTGTTGCTGGTTACTTTACCCCTAAATTTATTAAGGGTGATGTAGGTATGAAATTAGGTGCAGGTATGATTGCAGTAGGTGGATTGAAGTTAGTTCAATCTGCAGGAGTTCTTTCAGGTATTGGTGCTATGAATTATTATAGCAATAAGCCTGTATCAACTATTGCTGGATATCAAGGTGCATCTGCAGGTACTTATATTGCAGGTATCAAAAATGCAGCTACATTAGAGCAGTGTTAATTTAACTTTTTTCACATTTAATAATAATTAAAAACATAAAGAATATGAGTTTTAGTTCTCAAATCGGCTCAAGATTAGTGTTTGAAAATTCAAGAACACTTATTGAGCAATTAGGTTATGATGCAAGTCACGCAGTATTAACCCCTTCTTTTTTACGCAGTGAAGTACTTTTAACAACAAGTGCTGCATCTTATCGTGTACCTGTTTTGGTTAATGATAACCAAAATGGTAACCCAACCGTTCGTGAACAACGTCTGGCACTCCAAGACCTGTTTATTGTTAGCCAAATTCAGATTTTTTTGGTTAGCGGTGCAGCTACAAATGGTGCAGCTAAATTTTATAGCTACCCTAACTTAACTGCTTTCCCTACAGGAGCAGCACAATTATACAATTTGTATAATGGTTACTTTAACGTACAAGTTAATAACCAAAACGTACTACCTAAATGGAGTATTGGTCAGCATTATGTTGTAAACCAAACACAACAAAATACAAACTTTAACGTAGCATCAGTTACATCACCAGCACAATTTGCTATTGATGAATATAGTGCTGAATCAGATGGTAACATTGTTTGCGAACCAAACTTTGTACTAAATGGTGCATCTAATATTAATGCAAGTTTAATTTTACCTGCAGCTCCTTCTGCTCTTGATTCTAATACTTATGTAGCAGTAAGATTTTCAGGAATTTTAGCTCAGAACTGCACTAGCGTTAAGTAAAAAATATGCATGGTACGCTTATGAATACCCCTTTGGCGGTTGCAGGTCAAACCGCCATTATTTTATTATATTAAAACGTAAATAATGACTTTAGAAAGATTTGAAGCAGTTGAAATACCTGTACCATCAGGTAGTACTTTAACTCGCTTTTATTTTAATGATTTGCCAAATTTGCGTAATGCCAAAATTACCAGCGTACAAGTTTATACAACTGATACTATTTCTGCAACTCCATTAACAGGTGCTACTCCTGTAACTATTGCAGATTTAAAAAAATCGTTTTTAACTTTATATGAAGGTGATTTGCAGTTAATTTATAACATCCCAATGTTATCTTTTAACAATTTTGCACAAAATGCTACAACATCTGCAGCATATGTGTTTCAATTACCGCAGGTTGATGGTATTACAATTTCATGGGTAAAATCATATATTTCACTACCAAGTGCTTTGGCAACTACAGGAACCACATATAGCTTTGGTGTGTATTATCATTTTTAAAAAATTAGTATCATGGCAGTCAATAAAGCACAGGCTACAGGTACTCGCAGAATTATGGAGTGGTTTGATAGAAATGCAACCACTCCATATTTTTCGGTATGGAGCAATACAACCCCATCTAAAAAAGAATTAAATTTTGGATGGTACGAAGAAGATTTAGAAGCAGGTAGAAATAAATTAGAGAATGATTTAGATGCACTAGAACAAAATGGTGTAAATGAATTATATACTATTTTATTACATCAGAAGAAAAATAAAGATGGTTATATCACTTTAGATACTCCGTATTATGCATCATTAAAGTTTAGAGCTGCAGAATTAGAGCAGCCTATGGTAATGCCTATGCAACATATTGCAGGTATGAGTTCAAACCATCGTCTAGAATCAGTATTAGAAAAAATGATGGAAACACAAAACATGATTTTGACTAAATTGAGTGCAGATGAATTTGATGAAGAAGAAGATGATAATGATGAAAATGATATGATAGGTGGACTTATGAAAAATCCTGAAATTCAAGCTATGATAATGGGGGGAATAGGTAAAATATTTAATTTAGCAGGTGAAAAACCTGTAGCAGTTGCTGGAGTAACTGAATTGAATGAGGATGAAGTATTTACTATTGTTAATTCGCTAATGGATAAGGGGGTAACTATTGAGCATTTAAGAAAGCTAAATGAAATGTCCAGCGTAAAATTAAGTTCTCTATTATTAATGTTATAAACTTTTTTCACCTTTAATATATGCCTAGAAAAAATCCAATATTAACTGCAAGTACTGAAAAAGTAGTTACTTATGCTATAGGTGCAGGTATTACCTATTTTTTAATAGTTAAGCCTGTATTGGTAAAATTAGGTATTTTAAAAAGTGCTGCAGAAATAAAACAGGAAAGAGTAAATGCTGGAAACGTAGATACATATATTGCAGATACTTTAAGAGTGCAAACTCCTACTAAATCAGTAGGTGAATGGACTATTATAGCAGATAAGATTTATGAAGATTTAAAATTTAGTGCAATATCTGATGATAAAAAGGATGCTGGATATCAAGTTACAAGAGTAAAAAATGATGCAGATATAGCCGTTTTGTACAAGGCATTTGGTAAAAGGCAGGAATATTACTTTGGTGTGCCTTATGGGGGATTAAGAGATTTAATGTCATTTATAACCTCTAATTTATCTAGTGATGCAATAGCAACCATTAACGATAATTATAGAAGAAAAAATATAAAATTTAGATTTTAATGGATAAGATTAAAACAATAGCAGCATTAGGATTAGGGATTCTACTTTTTTCATCCTTTAGAAAAAAAGGTACTCCTACATCTAGTAGAGGGTATATTATACCTTCTAATTTACCTACAGGTGTTAAGTTAGTTTATAGCAAAGTAGGCACTATAGTATATGATAGGAATTTTAACGAAATATATACCTATGAAAATCCAAACTTTGGATTAGCAGTTACAGGTACAAAAGGGTATGAAATGTACTCCGTTGTAATTGGTAATGATTTTCTAAATGGTATTCAGGGTTTTGTATTTAAAAAAGATGTAACTGAATAATATGAAAACTAATAAAAATTTAATGCTATTATTAGCTGCAGGTGCAGCTTATTGGTATTTTGCTATATATCTAAAAAAGAAAAAATCAGGTTTACCACCTAATAGGAGTGATATAGTTATCAAAGAGGATTTAAATGCTCCTTTAACTCCTGAGTATATACCTGTACAACAAAGATTGCAGCCACTAGCTTATCAATCTGATGTAGTTTCTGAAAGCAATGATGTTTATAATGTTAAATATACAATGTCTGGTTATAAAAGATTAGGCAGGGTACCAAATACAATTTAATTATGCAACAAGTAAATATAACCGCACTTAAATATGAAGTTGATTTTTATCAAGTTGATGTTAGTCAATATGTAGGCGGTGAACCATTTAACGCAATTACTTTTATCAATTATGGCACTAGCGTGGTAAGAATTGAAAATGTAACATTGCAACCAAATCAGCAATTTGAAATACCAGCTAATGCAGGTGAAGTAAGTACACAAAGATTTTTTGTGAACTTTGGTAGCAGCACTACAGGTAATAATTTGACAATAGTTAGTAAAAGATATTTAAACTTATAATAAATGAAATTAGGGGTAACATTAGATATATTAAATCAAAAAGATACTCCTGCATTTTATGCAGATACTTTAGCCAATAGACCTGCTGCAGGTTTTACAGGTAGAGTATTTATTTCAACTGATACTTTAGATTTATATAGAGATACAGGTACTACATGGGTGCTATTAAGCCCATCTAGTACAGGAACAATAACAGGAACGGGAACTGCTGGAACTATACCATTATGGAATGGTGCTACTACTATTGGAAATAGTGATTTGAGGCAATTAAGTTCAGAAGCACTTATATTAAATTCTGCAACTGATGATTGGCCTAGCAGTAATTTTTCAAATGACCCTGGAAGATTTTTAATAACAAGTGCAATAAATAATCCACTTTTAGTTTTATGGGGTAAAAGTGCATTTGGAAGTGGTGATGAGCAGGGTTCACTTGCATTAGGTAATGTTTCAGCTCTTGGCTCTACTAATTTTGGTGGAGCTATTTTAGATGGTTCAATCGAAAATGGAACAGATGGCTCAGGACAATTAACAATCAAAACTACTAATAGTGCCGGTAGTGAAACATTAGCTTTAAAAATAGATAGTACACAAAAAAGTACCTTTTATAATGATATTATTTTAAGTAGTGGCGCAACTACAAAGCGTTTAATATTAGATGCAGATGTAAACGTAGCAAGAATATTTAGTATAAGAACAAATAACCTACCAAGATGGGCTTATAGAGTAGATGGAACGGAAAGTGGTAGTAATACAGGTAGTG
>B570J29032_109958566_pt1 | contig 13639 bp, 5 predicted proteins | sample LakMenEpi16Nov12_FD_29032 | JGI IMG/M metagenome (IMG submission 29032)
TATAAGATGAGTAAACAGATATCATACGCAACAAGAGATTTTCAGGGATTAAGAAATGAATTAGTAACATTAACTAAAAATTACTATCCCGATTTAGTTAAAAATTTTAACGACGCATCAATTTATTCGGTGTTATTAGATATTAACGCAGCGGTTGCGGATAACTTACACTTTCACATTGATAGAGTTTGGCAGGAAACTATGTTGGATTTTGCACAACAAAGACAATCATTATATCATATTGCAAAAACATATGGTATTAGATTACCTGGAGTTAGACCATCAGTTGCGTTGTGTGATTTCTCAATTACAGTAGATGTTAGAGGGGATAAAGAAGATGTTAGATATTTGGGTATATTAAAGAGTGGTGCACAAGTTTCAGGTGGAGGTCAAGTTTTTGAAACAATTGACGACATTGATTTTTCGGTACCATTTAATAAAAAAGGAGAACCTAATAGATTAAAAATACCAAATTTTGATGTAAATAATAGATTAATATCTTATACGATCACAAAAAGAGAACCTGTTGTGAATGGTATAACAAAAATTTTTAGAAGAGTTATAAATCAAGCAGATCAAAAACCTTTCTTAAAATTATACTTACCCGAACAAAACGTACTAGGAGTAACATCTGTTATTCATAAGGACGGAACAACTTTCACAAGTAATCCAACATCAAATGAATTTTCTAGTACCACAAACAAATGGTATGAGGTTAAATCATTAATTCAAGATAAAGTATTCGTGCCTGACCCAACATCTGTTTCAGATACTAATAATTTTACTGCAGGAACATTTTTACCTGTTAATAATAAATTCATAACAGAATATACACCTGAAGGTTATTTTTCATTAACATTTGGTTCGGGAACAGTTAATCCATTAGACAATTTGGACAACTATATGACAGGACAATTGAAAGTTAATTTGGCGAGTTATTTAAATAATCTATCATTAGGAACTACACCAAAAATTAATACAACATTATTTGTACAATATCGTGTGGGTGGTGGTAAAGATAGTAACTTAGGGGTGAATGTAATTACAAACGTAGATGATGTTGAATTTATAGTTTCAGGACCAGTACCAGCAAAGAATACCGGTGTGGTACAATCACTTAGAGTTAATAACATAACACCTGCGGTAGGTGGTGCAGATCAACCAACAATCGAAGAAATTCGTAATATGGTTTCATATAACTTTGCAGCACAAAATAGAGCAGTTACATTAAATGATTATAAATCATTAATTGAAACGATGCCATCAACATACGGAGCACCGGCGAAGGTTAATGTCATGGAGGAAGATAATAAGATTAGAATTAAATTATTATCATATGATGATCAAGGTAATTTAACCGATACTGTTTCTAATACATTAAAATCGAACATTTTAACCTATCTTACGGAATATAAAATGATTAATGACTACTTAGATATCGTAAGTGGCGAAGTCATTGATATGGGGTTAGAAATTGATTTAAACATAGATAAAAACGCAAATCAGACAGATATTATTCAAACGGTAATTCAGGATACAATTGAACATTTTGCAATAGAAAAACGTAAAATGGGCGATCCTTTGTTTATCGGAGCTTTAAACAAAATCATAGGTAGTGTATCAGGTGTGATAAATGTAATCGAGACCAGAGTTTACAGTAAAATAGGAGGTGAGTATTCATCTGCGGAACCGTCACAAACAACAGATCAAAACACTAGATTGATAAATCAGTCCGATAATATGATCTTTATGAAATCAAATCAAATCTTCCAAATTAGGTTCCCAAATAAAGATATTAGAGTTAGGGTTAAAACATTAGGAACGGCTACATTTTAAAATGTTTTTTCGTTATAATATATAGAAAATCACATAGTTTCTATTTATTATAAGAATGATACAAAAGCATAGAATTTCAACCAATATTGGGGTTGACCAAAAAATCACAGTTGAGTTAAAACAAGATTTTGACGTTTTAGAGATTTTATCTTTAAAATTTAGTCAAAAAGAGATTTACACTTCGATGTGCTCCGATTACGGAGTTGTTTGTGGTAGAGTTACCGCAAATAATGGTTTTGGACTTGGTAATGTTAGAGTATCAATATTTGTGCCATTAACGACAGAAGATGAAGAGGATCCCGTAATTTCTACTCTTTATCCATATAAGGAAGTTACTGACAAAAACGAAAATAATTATCGTTACAACTTATTACCTTCAAGACAACAACATAGTGGACACGCAAACACGGGGACATTTCCCGATCAATCAGATATTTTAACAAGAGAAGAAGTTTTAGAGGTATATGAGAAATATTACAAATACACAGTTAAAACAAATAGTGCCGGTGACTTTATGATTTGGGGGGTACCTATCGGTGCTCAAACAATACATATGGATGCTGACTTGTCTGATGTTGGTTGCTTTTCTTTAAGACCATATGATTTTATTAGACAAGGTATGGGACTTGATGGATTTAAAAACAAATACACATTTAAATCATCTGAGGATATTGATTCATTACCGCAGATTGTCACCATGAATAAAATTATTCAAGTGTATCCATTTTGGGGAAATGAGTCTTTATGTGAAATTGGTATAACAAGAACTGATTTTGATTTAACAGAAAACGGAGTTAACATACAACCTAAAGCATATATTATTGGAGGTATTTTTACTGATAGTAGTAAAAATGCAATTAATAAACGTTGCACTCCAAGAAAAAAAATGGGTAGAAAATGTGATTTGGTTGCAAAATCTGGTAAGATCGAAGCTATTAGATTTACGTCACAAAAAGATGAAAATAATTATCCATATTTAGAAGTAATTAATTTAAATGAAGATATACCGGACGACGGAGGATTTGTATTACCGATAGAAATGAACATGGGTTATGTCATTACAAATGAATTTGGTGAAAATGAAATTACAAATGATTCGAATAAAGGTATACCAACATCGGCATGTTACAGATTTAGAATTAACATGAATGATAATGATTTATCAAGAGTTAGATTTAATGCCGATTATCTATTACCAAATATTAGAGAATATCAAAAAATTGAAACATTAGGTGGCATCCAATATGCGGTTCCCGACGATAAATCATATGCGTTTTCAACAAATTTAAACGATTATCCTACGGATGCATTATCATTAATTTTAAATAATGATGGAGGCGAATATTATCCACAAGATTATTTTTATAGATTTACATATAATAAAGTTTATACAGTTTCATCTTTCCAACAACATTATTTTGGAAGTGATTTAATTGGTAGAACTGGATTTGCCAATATTAATGACGCACACCCATCGGAGGAAGAAGATTGTGGAGATAAATTAACACCACCAACAAATTTCGCGGTTAAAAACTATACATTTCCATTACTAATTTCTGATGTATTACTTTATTTAGATTATATTTTTAATTATGTTGTTTTATTTTTTTTAAATATTTTTGTTAAAATAGGACGTACAATAGTTGAAGGTGTTATTAAGGCATGGGCAAATGCCGCAACAAGAGGATTAAGAGGTTATATGAATGATTTTGTTGCGAATAATGTTAAAACACTAAATTTAGTTAACTATCCAGAGTGTGAAGAATGTGCGGCATATAGTGAAAGTAACGGATGTGAATATTATGATATACCTTATGATGATAGTATAATTACGGGATTTTTTGTTGAGGATCTAACATACACCAGTACTGATTATAGTAACTTACCAAACAGTTTTCAAAGAAAATACAAAACTAAATCACAATTATTATCTTCAGATAAAATCGTTGCAGTTGCTATATATGGTGGTGATGAAAATGGAAATGGAGGAACAATAGCAGCATCGTATTTTCCGTATAATTCGGGCACAAGTCAAAATAGAGGTGTTTATGATGGTAATACTGCGGGTAACAGAACTGCCAGTGTTGAAACACCAGATTGGTACACTATTGGTTTAACAAGTACAACAAACTATTATTATAATGGTAGTGCGGTTACCGCAACTAAAAGTAGAAGAAGCGAATTTAGTAATGGAGTTTATACAATTGTTCCAGGTACACAATCAAATACAAGATTAGGTAAAGTTATTAACGAATATTACAGAAGAAAAAGAGTGGGTAAAATGTTTTGTGGAGGAGTTGTTAATTACGGATTTATAGATAATTGGTTATCGGGATCACTATATTTCTTTCAATTTAAAGCAAAGGGAGTATCGACAGGAGTAGAGAAATCAATTAGATATTGTAGGGGATTAGTAAGATTTGTAGGTAATGGTATTAATAAATTTTATTACAGATCGGCAAGATTCATCAATAATAATTTTGTAACTGAACAAATAAATCACCCAACAACATTTGTTGATTTAGGTCCAAGAGATGAATTCATTAAAGAAATTTGTATCGACCAAAGTTTAGATCCGAACTGTTCAGTTTCGAGAAGTATTGGTCCAACATCATATCAAGATATTGGGGAATTAATGGGATTGGCAATAAACTATAGAATGGATGTAGCGGGACCAGACGGTAGTTTAGATATGTTCTTTACAAATCAAGGTTTTCAAAATAAAATTAACTTAACAAATATTTTAGACGGAGATATTTTACAATTATTATCAATTAATAATGAGGCGGGAATTGAACCATTTGATTTAGAAAATCCAAAATATGTTGCATATCAATATAACGTTTTAGATCCTGAGTTTTATCCTAAAGTTTTTAAATTAGATAGTGGAGTATATGGTCCTTTACCTGTAACTTTTGATTTAAAAGAAGACGGTGAAAGAGTAAGAGCATGTTTAAATGAACCATCACACGTTGGTTATGATAATGTTCCGGTACAAGGTAGATTAACTGAGTCATCACAACCCGTACCATTCTATTTATGGGATAAGTTAGGAACTGGATTTGGGTCATATAATGAATTTAGTGATGACCAAGCTTGGGATTATAGTTCTGTACAATTACAACCTTTACAAGGTATGACGTATGGTTATAACATAACCGGAGTACCTAATGATTCATCTGACAAATATCTGTTATTACCAATGACATATACCTTTAGTGGTTTAACAATTTCAGGTAATACAGTTGATGAAATTAATTTTGATATTGTTGATGAGACGGGTACCGATAATCACAACGATTATAATTTAGAATACCCTGGATTTACTTATTTATATGTGACCGCAACGGGTATCACTACACCAACCGACGGATCAAATCAACTTGTTATTGCACCAACAGGTGGAACTTTATATACTAGAGTTGGACCAGCCGAAAGTGGGTTTACATATCAAGGAATAACAATAACAGATGGTTGGCATCAACAAACATGGAGTAGTAATGTTGATTATATCATAAGACCTACATTTGATTATTACAGTGGAAATAAACAAATTTTATCAACACCATTCCAATTTTATTTTGGATTGATGGCGGGTAAAACGGGTATGGATAAATTTGTAGATATGTTTGGACCTAAAGGTGCATTTAACTTATTAGAATGTGATACAACACCACCTCCTTTAACTTAATAAATTAAAATGAAAATATAAAAATTGGAAAAGAAAGAAATTTTATTACCGAGTAAACGATATTTTAAGGCCGATGAACAGGATCTTAATCTTAATGTTAAATTAGATAATGATGAGACATTGATGAGAGAAGGTGATAGAAATATAATGTTAAATCTAACCGAATTATTTGATGACGAAAGAAATCAAAGTTTTAACTATAAAATATATGGTAAATTAAAAATGGTGTTTAGAAACATGTATAATGGATATACCGATTATACTCCACTATTAAGGAACCTTTATTTATGTGGTGACGGAACGGGAAATGATTTAGGATTTGTACCATATAATGAATTTGCATTTTTAAGAAATGATGTCTTAAGAGAAAAAACAAAACCTACTTCAGGTTCTACTTTAGGTTCCACAAATGTAATACCAACAATTGAATTATCGGATGGAACACCATTCGGAAGGTATACTGGTCATACCATCACAACATCAATTGAGGCCCCATATAAAAATTGGAATTTATATTTAAGTTATGTGAATGGACAAGATAGTGGATTCACTATGAACTATACTTTATCAGGTGGAACTAATTTTAACTTTGTTGCCGGTAATGGAATACCATTTAGAGTTGAAGATAATGGAAATTATTATACGTTAACGTCACCTGTGGAACATGGAATGTCTCAAGGTGAATATATTATTTTATCTGGATCAACAATGTTAAGTGGATTATCAGTTAATAGTAAAATTTTTTATATTGATAGTGTCGGTAATGAAGTTTACAATTCTGAAAAATATGTTGTTAATTTATTTAAAAGTGAATTTACAACGGGACACACTTTGAGCGGTGTAACATTTGTGTTAGGTAAAAGATGTTTAGATATTAAAAATATTTCAGGAACAACATCACAATATTATGTTCATAAACATAAAACATTAACAGGAGACCAACAGTATATCATGGATAAAATTGGTTTTGAGTCTTCAATATTTGAAGATGAAAGAAAAATCCTATTTGAAAATGCATTACAAGAAAATGACATATTAGTTGAGAGAAATAGACAAGAATCTGTTTTGTTTGATTTTAAAGATACGTTTTCGTTATCTGGTATTACCAATAATTTAGGATACACACCGACGGAAGTTTATGTAAGTATAATTTTTAAAAATGGTAATGGTTTATTTGAATATCCACCAAAAGTTGGGTATAAATTTAATTTTCATGATAGTTGGATAGATAAACAATTTAGTGGAGTAACATCAGTTGAAAAGGCTATGACAGGTTTGACCACAACATTTTCAGGTAAAACATCCGTAGTTATGGGAGACACTTACGATTATACTAATGTGACATTTACAGGTGGAACAACTATACCGGTTGGCACTACAGGTCTTACAGGTGCTTTTGTTGAATATAATAGAAAAGAATTAAAAGAAAGAATTATCAGTGAGGCTTTCCATAAATTTTCACATAAACTTTTTTATAGTGGAACTAATAGATTATTTTATCATGGACAAAATAATCCTAATTATTATTCATTAGTATCCGATACAAATCCGGTCGGATATTATTACCAACCATATTACAGAGTTAAATTAAGAGAACTATCTCCATATATCGAAAGTTCAAAAACAAACGATTTAATCAATTTACCTGAAAATGCAATTTATGATAATGATGATAAATTATGGAAATGGAGAGATTTATATGATCATGGATTTGTAGACCAAGATGGTAATGGAACAAGATTTCCATATATGAATAATACACACTATGTTGTAAGTGATATTAATTTCTATTTAAGAAATGAAAAATCATACACAAATAAATCTGATGGATTTAATAGTTTTAATAATTATAAAAATAAAACTAACTGTTAATGGAAATTTTAAAAAATAGTAACAATTTAAATATTGTAGTTAATAGTGAACAAAATTTTAGAACAGATTTGGGTTGGCAGGATAATCTTGCCGATTTTGAAGATGAGATTTTAAAAGATATTATTAATCCATCTAAAAATTATGAAACAGTTAGATACATTCATAAACCATATGATAAAACAATCAGTGGTATTACAATGTCACAAACCGACATATGGTTTCAATTTTATTTTGCAACAAGTGGAGATACACCAAATTATGTTTTAGATTATAATCCTGTCGGTATATCAACACAAGAAAATCAATTGATGACAAAACAATCAATCGAAAGTTTCTTTAGGTTAGAGTTTTTTAAAACACCACAAAAGTTATGGAATGACTATACCACATTTAATTTCAACGATTATGTAAATTACAATAATAAAAAATATAAATGTGTATCTGTATCGGGTAGTACAAATAACACACCACCAATTTCAGGAACAACACTATGGTGGACTTTTATTTCTGAAAACGAGTTAGCATGTGAACCACCAACAAGACAAAACAGAAGATTAATAAATTCTAAAAATTTAGCATTACCCTTAGGTGAAAAATATTTTCATACAGGTAATAACTATGGGTATAATATATTTGTTCCAGTTTTTACAGGTTCAAATTATAGAAACAAAGAAAACATGTATTTGTTTTGGTTTGATAATGAGAGTGTTTTAACTGACACTAATTTAAGTGGAACAACAACATTAGATAAATATAGTTTTACTGCAACCACACTACAGACTATATTATTTATGAATGAGAATAATGTTATAACACAAGTTAATATACCAATAGGAACAACCACATTAATCGGTTGGACAGGACAAACATTTGAATACCCAAATCTATCATATGAAATTATAAATAATACGAATGATAAACCCGGTCAAAAAACACCATTTTATCATGGAATGAATACATTTTTCATGACCGCAAAATTTTTCAATGCGGATAGAGGTGAGATATTAGATTTTATAAATTCAGGTCAAACAACAAGTTATAATATAACAGAAGAAAAAGATATGTATTATCAAATTGATTTTGATAATTTTGATAGAACATATGAAATATTTAGATATACAGGAACAACAAAGTTAGGTAGAATTGGTACTGGAAATACCGTTAATAATAGTATTACATTTTATGAAAAGGGAGGAGCAACAGTACCGGCAACACCAACACCATTACCTGTTACAACATCAACCCCAACTCCAACACCAAGACCGACTTCAACACCATTTGCAACAAGTATACCAACAATAACACCAACACCAGAACCAACACTTTTAGGATCACTTGTATATTATAGATTAGAACGTTGTAATAGTGATATTATCGCATTGTCAATAGGATATCCATATTTTGATTTTTATGATGGACAATTAGTACTTGGAGATGACGGTTACACTTACACCATAAATGGTAATACATATTCCGATACAAATCCAGGCACAAATAATGTTGTAATAACGGCAAGTGGAGGAAGTATTTGTCCAACTCCAACTCCGACCCCAATAGCAACTGCAACACCAACTGTGACACCAATACCAGCAACCCCAACCCCAACCCCAACAATTGACCCATCAGCATCAACTCCGACCCCAACAGCATCTCCTATACCTGGTGTGGTAACGGCAACACCAACGTCGACACCATTACCACCAACATCCACACCATTACCATATACGGTAACAGGAACGTATAATACCCAAGGAACCGTAAATGGGACCGCAAATGGAACTTTAACCGTAAATAGTGGAACTGTTACGGTTACATTTGAAGTCTTTTCAGGTGTATGTTCAGGATGTTCAAATACTGGTCTTTTAACAGAAGGTGCGAGTTTAACAATAACTTCGACAAATACACAATTTCCAAAAATAGAATCACAATCATTTAGTAAAGGAGTTGGGGTTCATGATTTTACAATAACAAGTAGTCCTGATAGTGATAATCAAAAATATGCTAGATTAATTTTCTCATAACATATGAAAAAAAATGAATACACTATATTAAAAAGACAGATACCTGATGTTCATTTACATTCAGTAACAGGATCTTTTTGGTATGATAATCAAAATAACTTAATATCATGGTCAGATGATCCAGGTTTTTTACCAACAGGATTTACACCATATAGTGGTTATGTTGTAAATAACGTTACGGGTAGTTTACCTACAGGTTCATATATGTGGAACGGTTCATCTTGGACAGGATTAACGGGTAGTTTAAATCTTAGTTACACATTACCAATTTATTTAGAAGCTGATGCAGATGAAATGGGTGTTATGGTTTCATTCGATGGAAATGTTGAACAGGTCGAACAATTAATAAATTTTACCTATAAACAATCGGGTTCAGTTGTAACAGTTTATAATACAGTAAATCCAAATAAGTTAAGAAAAATTGTAGATCAAACATATACAATTAATTGGGGAGATGGATTTACATCAGGTCTAACAGTTAATAGTGGAGTATTATATAGTAATTTTCCCACGTCTTCACATACCTACCCAACTGTAACGGGTAGTATGACGGGTAGTTATACTCTTACATTATCATTAGATTCACCTTGGAATAAAGAAAAAATAACAAAAAACATAACAATATCAACAGGAGTAACAATAAGTAATACGTTAGGAACTTCCACTGGTTTTACTCTACCCGGTAACATTTATTACACAGGAAGTAACTATCAAAATTATTTGAATGATTTAGATTATACAAACAATACGGGTAATACCACATTTAGATATGCCGCAATTGGAGGTAGTAAAATCGGTGAATTAAAGAAATATGGTGAAACAACAGTAAGTAGTTCTTTATATACGACAGGGACATACTCAGGTTCATTATTTACGGGTTACACTTTATCAAGTGAAGATAATAAGTTATTTTACATGGACTTCGCAGATGGTTATACAATGATTACAGGAACAACTTCCGCATTTACTAAAGAGGAGGTTTTTAATAAAGTTATAACAAGAAATGAACATTTCTTAGGTTTTATTGATGACCCAACGGTCTATTCCGACATTTTTGTTGAAAGAGGAAGACAGGGGGTTATGGAAGTTAACCTAAGATTGGGGGAAATTGACAACATGAATGAGTTAGATATCTACGGAAATGGATTTTTTAAAGTTAAAAAACAATAAGATTTATATTTATAATAAAAGAATATGGCAGTAGGATCATATGGAATAGTAAGACCGGCGGATGTATCACCTGATGATGTAGAAATACTATATCATTATGCACCTGATAGAATCTCAACGTCAACAACTACTCTAAAAAAATTAACACCAAATAATGTTTTAACACCTGTTTTACACAATGGAGTAACGGGAGGAGAAAGTGGTGTGGAAATTTTGGGTGGATTATATAATTTAAAATTAAATGCTACGGATTTTTCCGAATTAGGAATATACACACTTCACATTAGACCAAAACAAATTAGAACAACAATTATGGATTGTGGTGTTTTAGCATCATTACCATCGGTAAGAGGACTAATTTTGGATTTATCAAATGTTAAGTCTGAAGATAGAAATAAATTCACTCCACAAGGTTTGGTAGGATATAGAATTGAATATATAAATTCTAATAACAAACAAAAAACACCAAATTTCTATAAAATAGTAACATCATCTTTTTATTGTACTCCTGTTACTGCCAATTTAAATAGCTCAACACAAAAGTCAGTAAGATATCAATATAGTGAAGGTGCAACAAACTTTATGTTTTTAACAATTACACCATCGTCCGCACCATCAAACAAACCAAATACAGTTCCATTTATTGGTAGTCCAGGTCAAACAGTTATTTTATCAAATACGTTTATGAACCCAACAACTATTGAAATTGATATGGTTGAACATGACGCATCGACACTTGCAAACGCTCTTTACGGTAATCAAACTAAGGCGGTTACTCCAGGTATTTACACAATTTACGATAAAGATAATAACATCTATAAACAATACAACTTATTCGAAATCAAAGACGACTTTAATGAAACTCTTTATGAGGTTAGAGAAAATCGTAATGATATTGATGAAACTTTAAACTTTGACACAATTACTAATATCTAATGGCAAAATATAAAGTTCCAAGTCAAGCTGCGAGTGGTGCTGATACATTCAGCGACAATCTAGTTGGTAATCAAATTACCACGGGTACTGGTCAATTGACTAATACGAACTTTGCGTTAGATAGTGAGGTAATACAAAGAGATACAAAGAATTTTAAAACAAATCCATTTTCTAATTTTTTAACATTAGATGATTTAAAAGGACAAACTTCAAGTACAACTGCAAGCGGCACAGCAACAAAAAATAAAGAGATAAAATTTAAAGGGTCTAAAAATGATGCTGCTAAATCTTTATTTGGATCATTAAAAAGTAGATTAGGTGTTGCAACAACTAATATAATTAATAATTTTCCTGCGGCTATTTTAATTGATTCTAATAGTTTAATTAAAGTAACAAATTTTACTGCAAATAATATTACATACGATAACATAAGTAACACCACTCAATTTCAAGTTGAATACAGTAAACTGTACAATCCATTTTCGATTGTTATGGTTACACCGAAAAGTAATACCATATTACCATCAATCAATAAAAACAGAGATTTTTATACTTCTTTTAAAAATTATTTAATTTCAATAAGTGGAAAAACATATGATGTAATTTCATATGTTGAACCTAATAGTGATAATATAATTTTATTAAAGGTAAGTGGTAAACCATTTACCGGTACAACATATACATCCGATATATTATTAAAACCAAACGATAAAACCGTAGATGAGTTTTTTAGTGGATTAGATGATTTAGAAGAAAGTTTATTAAATAGAGATACGTTCCCAAAATATACCTCAAGTTTTAAAGTACCAAGAGATAGTTTTGATGAAACAAAAACTGAATTAATTTCAGTAAATTATAGTTGGCCATTATCAGATAAGGAAGATTGGAACATTAAAATTACAGGTTTAGAATACGATAGTTATTTAACAAATCTAAGTAACATAGCAGATGAAATTGATGATTATAAGTCTAACTTATTCGTTAGGTTTTTAACATCACCTCAATTGTTTGAATTTGATAGTCCCGATAAAAAGGCCGAATCATTATTTCAATTATATGGACAAAGTTTTGATAGTGTAAAAAAATACATAGATAATATTGCTTACATGAGAAATGTAAGTTATGACGGTATTAATAACGTACCTGATGTATTATTAAAAAACTTAGCAAATACTTTAGGATTAGATACAATTAACTTAATTGATGAGAAAGGTTTAGATGAATTATTATATAGTAAAACAACTCAACAATATTCTGGTTTAACATCGGGAACATCTTTGATTGATGCGGAATATGAATTTTATAGAAGATTATTAGTCAATTTAGCTTACATATATAAATCAAAAGGTACAAGACAGTCTTTGGAATTTTTCTTAAAATTCTTGGGCGCACCTGAACCTATGATTAAAATAAATCAATATGTTTATAAGGTAACATCTTTACCTAAATCATTTGATTTAAACAGTGACATTTATGATGTTATATCGGGAACTAAAACTTACAAAACAGGAATATTCTTACCAACAGGTGGAACTATTGATGGTGTAACATATCCTTCGTATTCATATTATACTGGTATAACTACAGGTACCACAACATTTAATTCTGATAATTATCCGGTTAATGGGGAGACATTCTTACCAAAAGGAATAACAGGTTCGACAGAATACTTTTTCCAAAAAGGTAGTGGTTGGTATGATAATACATCACAACATAAATCACCTTTAATTATTGATACCGAAAATTCAACATTAACAGGTAGAATAAAAAATGTAGTAACTAAAAATAGTCCTTACACTTATGGTGAAGATTATTTTAATATATATAGAAATTTACCAGGTTTAGATACGGGATATAAATTAAAAAGTGTAATTGATAATAATCAAATAGAATCATTTACTGACAATTCAGGATTAGTTTTAAATCGTAAAAATATTGAAGTTTATTTATCTGCGGCTCAAGCTGTGGATTATGACATATATCGTAAATCAAGAGATTTCGGACCAACAGGTACAACATTTGGTACAAATAGTTTAACACCACAAACGGGAGTAACATTTCTTGAATACGTTGATAAGATGTTACATGAACAAATTAAAAATTCTAATTTAAT
>B570J29032_109958565_pt1 | contig 13635 bp, 12 predicted proteins | sample LakMenEpi16Nov12_FD_29032 | JGI IMG/M metagenome (IMG submission 29032)
TTTGTGGTATTATAGCCCCCAAGTGATTCGTTTAGCTAAATATATTTCAAAAGTGAGAAGGTATCAATATTATTAATTCTATTTCTAATAACTATTTAATTACGTGGAAAGTCCTGCCATTTTGGTGGGACTTTTTATTTTCAATTGCTTTTTATATTTTTTTCTAATTATATTAGTTCATGGTGAATATTTCATATCACTTTTTATTGAAACCAAACTAAAGATAATTTATTTGTGAAACTATTCTTTCTGCTGGCTATCTAGCCAAAGGGTTACTGGCCCATCATTGATGAGGGCTACTTTCATATCTGCGCCAAAGACGCCTTGTTGTATCGGCTGCGCTATTTTTTGTTGTAAACTGTCCATGAATTGCTGATATAAAGGTATGGCTATGTCGGGTTTAGCCGCCTTGATATAAGATGGTCTGTTACCTCTTTTGGTTTGGGCATGCAAGGTAAATTGACTAATCACTAGGGCTTGACCATTGATATCTTGTAAACTCAAATTCATCACGCCTTGTTTATCAGCAAAAATGCGCATTTGCGCTATTTTGGTGGTCAACCAATCAATATCGGTTGCGTTGTCTTGCGCCTCGATGCCCACAAAAAGCAATAGTCCATGGCCGATTTGACCAACAACTTTGTGGTCAACTTTTACGGTGGCTTCTGATACGCGTTGTATTAAAACTCTCATCCTTATTTTTTGCGCATTTTGCTTTCTTCTTTTTCTTGTGCAAAATGATCTTGCCTGTGCTGGTCTTCATCACCAGCTAAAATTTTGAGATAACTTTCATAACGGCTGGGGAAAAGGCCATTTGCTTCCAAGGCTTTTTTGATGGCACAGTGGGGTTCATCTACATGCAAACAGTTGTTGAATTTACAATATTTTTTCAAAGCAAAAAACTCTGGAAAATAGTCGCTAATTTCTTCTTTTTCCATATCAAATAAACCAAAACCTCTGATGCCTGGTGTGTCTATAATTTTACTATCATTGGGTAAATCATACATTTCCGCAAAGGTTGTGGTATGCTGGCCTTGCTGATGCAGATTAGAGATTTCTTTAGTTTTCAAATTTAAATTGACATCAATGGCATTAACCAAGGTTGATTTACCAACGCCAGAATGTCCAGAAAACATGCACACTTGATTGGTCATCATGGCTTTTAGGTCATCAATGCCTTCGCCTGTTTTCGCAGAAACACTTAAGCAAGAGTAGCCAATATTTTCATACATATATTTTAAGTCTTCATAATAGGCATAAACATCTTCGTCAAAAGTGTCAATTTTGTTGAAAACCAAAACCGCATGAATAGAATAGGCTTCGGCGGTGACTAAAAACCGATCAATAAAAGAGGTTGTTGTTATGGGATTATGAATGGTAACCACTAAAAATAACACATCAATATTTGAAGCAATGATATGCGTTTGCTTAGACAAGTTGACCGACTTCCGAACAATGTAATTTTTTCGGTCGTGTATTTTGTTAATCATCCCTACCACTTGGTCGGTAGTTTGGTCTAGTTCAAAATCTACCACATCACCCACGGCCAATGGGTTGGTACTTTTGATGCCTTGAATTTTAAATTTACCTTTTATTTTGCAGGTATGCATTTGGCCCTGCTCATCTTTTACATGATACCAACTGCCTGTAGATTTATAAACAATACCTGTCATCTAGTTTAAAAGCTCGGTTAATTTTTTAAAGGTTTTCTTTGGTGGTTTATTGTCATAAAGAATATCAAACACTGCATCAATAATCGGTGTTTTGGCACTTAGTTTCTCGTTTAGCAAATGGGCACTTTTTACGGCATAATAGCCTTCTGCCACCATGTTCATTTCCATCATGGCACTTTTTACGGTATAGCCTTTGCCAATCATATTGCCAAACATACGGTTTCTAGAAAAAACAGAATAACCCGTCACCAACAAGTCGCCCAAATAGGCCGAATCATTGATGTTTCGCTTCATTTTGTGCACTTTTCTAATAAACTTTTTCATTTCTCTAATGGCATTACTCATTAAAAGCGCTTGAAAGTTGTCGCCATAACCTAAACCATGGGCAATACCAGCGGCTATGGCATAAATATTTTTGAGCACTGCCGCATATTCAGTGCCAACTATATCATCAGAAATGGTTGTTTTTATATAATTGCAATTTAAATTTTTGGCAACAAATTTTGCTTTTGATTTATCACTACAAGCAACTGTCAAATAAGATAAACGTTCAAGTGCTACTTCTTCTGCATGACACGGCCCCGTAATAACGCCAATATTTTCATAAGGAATATTATATTGCTGGTGAAAATGCTCGCCGACAATCAAAAAGGTTTCTGGAACAATGCCCTTAATAGCAGAAAAAATATACTTTTGGTCTAAAGATACGGTTAGCTGACTCAATTCTGTGCTTAAAAAAGCTGAAGGCACTACAAACACTAAGTAAGTGCCATAATTAACCGCTTCATTGATATCATTGGTCAATTGCAATTGTTGGATATCAAATTCAACAGCACTTAGATAATTTGGATTATGTCCGAAGGTTTTAATGTGTTCAATGGCGCTTTCGTTGCGCATATACCAACAAACATGCTTTTGGTTTTCAAGTAACATTTTAACGATAGCTGTAGCCCAACTACCTCCACCAATTACAGAAAATTTAAGTTCTTCAGTCATAATTATTTACCATTAAATTTATTCATTGTGTCATTAAGTCCAGCCAAAACAAAGTTTTCAATAGCTTCACTACAAATCTGCAAGCGTTCAGGCAAATGTGCTCTTTCTTGTTCTCCCCAATTACCTAACACGTAATCCACCTGACGTCCTTTGGCAAATTCATCACCAATACCAAATCGCAACCGCGCATAATTAACCGTTTGCAACTCTGCTTGAAGACTTTTCAAACCATTATGTCCACCATCAGACCCTTTGCTTTTAATTCTTATGGTGCCAAAGTTAAGATTTAAATCATCAGTTATGATTAAAATATTTTCTAAAGGTATATTTTCTTTTTCCATCCAATATTTAACAGACTTTCCACTCAAATTCATGTAGGTATTCGGCTTGAGGCATATCAATTTCCGTCCTTTGATGCTATAATTGGCAATGGCTCCATAGCGAAGGTCTTCAAATTTAAAATCGAGAGCATTGGCCATATAATCAAGTACCATAAAGCCAATATTATGACGAGTTAAGGCATAATCCAAGCCAATATTACCAAGACCAACAATTAAGAATTTTTTCATTATTAGTTTTTCAAGGGTGTAAAAATAAGATTTTTTTATATTCTGACTTATAGTTTTATCTTTTTTAGTCCTTAGTCGCAATACCTAATACCTGCTATTTCCTCCTCTAACTTCTAATTTCTAATTTCTAACTTCTAACTTCTAACTTCTAATTTCATATCTTTGCCGCGCAGACTACCTTATCGCTGTCTAGTCAGTAATGATAAGATGGAGGAAAGTCCGGACATCAGAGAGTAGCATAATGGGTAACGCCCATCCGTGCGTTTAGCAATAAGCGCATGAGGACAAGTGCAACAGAAAGTATGTACAGGTGATGCTGTAGTGAAACCAGGTAAACTCTATGCGATGCAATGCCATGTAAACCAACGCTTGTGGCAACACAATAAGGGTTACTCGCCCGAGGTTGGAGGGTAGGCAGATAGATCTCGTTAGTAATAGCGAGACCAGATAAATGATAAGGAAACCGCAAGGTTTTACAGAATCCGGCTTATTGGTCTGCTTTTTTTAAGTTATGGGTGAAAGCAGAGCTTTAAGGAGATTTTTTTGCTTAATTTAGACAAAAGTATACTTCAATTTTTTTTTTGACTGTTTTAATAGTCGAGCGCATGCTACTTTATTTTCAATAGCAAATTAGGGTCAGGACAGTTCTGTTTATAAAAATCTAAATCAGCGGCCGCACAAACACCGGGATAATCTCCTTGCTTTCCTTGTAAATCTTTAATAATTTGAAAATGTAAGTGTGGCGCATAATCGCCATTAATTGGTGCAGCCCCAAGCTGCGCTAAAGTCTCACCGCCTTTAAAAGCTTGACCAATAGTCAAGTCATTGAGACTTTCTAAACTTAAATGACCATATAAAGTATAAAATTTATAGCCAAACAATTGATGCTCAAGAATAATAGTAGGGCCATAATCGCCTAAAGCGCTATTATCTTGAAAACTATGAATGGTGCCATCTAGTGCCGCTAAAACATTGGTGTCTGCTTTAATCCACAGATCTAAACCCAGATGAATATTACGTTCTGGCAGATGACTTAAATTAAACACCTCACTTCTTTTGTATAAATTTCGCTTTTCCAAATAACCGCCAAAAGCCACTTTAGAAAGGTTAAATTTCAAATAATCTTCAATATAATTTTCAAACAGCCTAGCATCTGTTAAATTAATTTTTAATGCCGTTGTGTTTTCTGCTGATAAATCGACAAAAACATAGTGATGATAATCAATTGAAGCATCAATTACTTTGACTTGCTTTTGTTCAAAAAGAAGAGTTTCTAAAGACATTTGAAAAATTTAAAATCTGGTTAAAAATTCTTCAAACTTAAAAAAAAAATCCTACATTTGAAAAATTAAAATACTAATGTACTATGGCATTACAAGACTATCAAAACGACGATCAACGCATCACCGAAAAATTTAAACAAAAAACATGGAATGAAGTAAGAAGCAATGACTCATGGGCAATTTTCAAAATTATGTCTGAGTTTGTTAATGGGTTTGAACGGATGAGTAAAATTGGACCTTGCGTGTCTATATTTGGTTCTGCTAGAACTAAGCCTGGTACCGAATATTATTTATTAGCTGAAGAAATTGCTTATAAAATTTCACAAGCAGGTTATGGCGTCATTACTGGTGGTGGACCTGGTATTATGGAAGCTGGAAACAAAGGCGCTCATAAAGGCGGTGGTATTTCGGTAGGATTAAACATTGAATTACCTTTTGAACAACATTTTAACCCTTATATAGACGCCGATAAAAATTTGGAATTTGACTACTTTTTTGTCCGCAAAGTGATGTTTGTCAAATATTCACAAGGATTTGTTGTCATGCCAGGCGGTTTTGGCACATTAGACGAACTTTTTGAAGCAATTACACTCATTCAAACGAAAAAAATTGGTCGTTTTCCAATCATATTGATTGGTACTGAGTTTTGGTCTGGTTTGATTGACTGGGTGAAATCGGTTTTATTAGAAAAATATCAAAAAGTGAGTCCTGAGGACTTAAATTTATTTAGAATAGTTGACACTGCCGATGAGGTATTAGAACATTTAAATAATTTCTATAACAAATATAATTTGAGTCCAAACTTCTAATATTTTCGTTCATTTGCGATTTCATCTATATATTTTTTTGTCTTTTTGTTGTATTCAATTGTCTTGGGCGCAGTTCGCTTTAGAGGTTAAAGCCAAATTAAATCCCGCCAATCATACCATTTTGGTGGATCAGACCATTAATTGGACCAATAACCAGGAAAATCCGATGCGCACACTAGTTTTAAACGATTGGAATCATGCTTTTTCAGATGTTGAAACGCAATTGGCCAGAAGATTTTCAGATGAATATCGTTTCAATTTTCATTTTTCAAAAAGTTCAGACAAAGGTTCAACTACCATTAATTTTATCAAAGCCAATGACGTTCCACTGGCTTGGGTTAGGCCAATAGACAAAGAAGATATTGTTGAAATTACCTTACCAAAAGCCATTTTGCCTGGCGAAACCATCATTATCAGGTTGGCCTATAGCATTAAATTGCCAAATGATAAATATACCAGATATGGCTTCAGTAAAAAAGGTGATTATGCGCTTAAAAATTGGCTTCTATCACCCGCCTATTTGTCTAATGGTCAATTTACCTACGAACCACAATTAAATTTAGATGATAATGTGAATAGTCCCTATTTGTTAAATTTTGATTTTACCTATCCTTGGACTCATTTCTTAACAACAAATCTACCTATAGCTGAAAAAAAAGAAAATTTTGAACAACGCCAAATTATTGTCAATCAAGCATTAGTCAATGATATTCAACTCTATTTGGAGCAACAAAATACTTTTACACGTCATCATGATACGGAAAACAATGTGGTTGAAAATGGTAAAATTGACAAAAAAATTAATCCAATTCAAAAAGCGATATTGACTAATCAAATCACTAAATTTGCTGATAGTTTGTTTGGTATCAGTAAAAGAAAGCCAATTGTTTTATCTCAACAAGATTTTCAAAAACACCCTTTTATAGGTCTCAATCAATTACCTAATTTTCTCAGTCCTTTCAAAGATGATTTCATGTTTGAAATTAATTTTCTCAAAAACTATGTGGAAAATTATTTAAAAACACATCTGAAAATTAATCAAAGAGAAGATTATTGGCTTATTGATGGCATTCAAATGTATGTATTAATGACGTATGTTGACACCTATTATCCTAAAGAAAAAATGTTAGGAAAAATTTCCCGTTTTTTTCTGATCAGAGGATACAAAGTTTCTAAAACGACTTTTAATGAACAATTGAGCTATTTCTATTTATTAATGGCAAGAAGAAATCTCGATCAATCGTTGCAAACGCCAAGAGATGAATTGATTAAGTTTAATTTCCAATTGGCGAATAAATATCGTGCAGGTTTGGCACTTATGTATTTAGGAGAATATATTGGTCATCAAGCGCTTGAAACTTCCATGGCTAAATTTATTTCGCAAGCGCAACAAAAAAATTGTGACTCAAAAGATTTTATAAATATTCTGAAAAGTCAAACACCAAAAGACATCAATTGGTTTTATGAGGATGTGATCAATTCAAGAAAAATTATTGACTATAAAATATCAGCCTATCAGAAAATTGAAGATACAATTGAATTTAAAATTGAAAATATTGGCGAGGCCACCGTTCCCATTCCTATCTATTTTATTAAAGACAAAAAAATCATTAGGGAAATATGGCTAAACCCAATAAAATCAGATTCTATCATAAAAATGGCATTTTTTGAATTTGATAAATTGGCGATTAACCATAAAAATATTGTGCCAGAATTCAATCTTAAAAACAATTATGTAGCTTCAAAAAAAGGGCTATTCAAAAGCAGAGGTTTAAAGGTTAATTTAATTAAAGATTTAGAAGACCCTCAATACAACCAGCTGATGGTGAACCCACAGTTCAATTACAATTTATACAATGGTGTGCTGCTAGGAGCTTCCTTTGACAACCAAACCATGCTTGACCGCCCTTTTCATTTTGAAATTCAGCCAGAATATGGCACAACTTCGCGAGATTTGAATGGTGCAATAAGCTTGGAATATAATCATTATCGACGAAATAGTCAATGGTTTTATAGACGCTTTGGCCTAAGTGCTAGCATGAGAAACTATACCTTTGATGCTAAATTTTTTAGACTATCACCTTCATTCACAACAACTTGGCGCCCAAAAAATTTTAGAGAAAACCATCGCAAGTCCTTTCTCGCTCGGGTGCTCATTTTGGAACGAGAAAACTCTAGTTTTGAAGATTTAAGCGATGAAAATAGGGCCTATAATGTTTTAAATCTAAGATATATTGATTCAAAAACGGAGTTAACCAGCCGTAAACATTGGCGATATGATTTGCAGTTTTCCAAAGAATTTGGCAAGCTAAATGTTGAATACGAATTCCGACATATGTTTACAGATCAACGGCTATTGAGTTTTAGAGTATTTGCGGGTGCCTTTTTATATAATCAAACGGTCGACGATTTTTTTAGTTATGGTATCAGTAGACCAACCAATTACCTTTTTGATTTTAATTTGCTTGCCAACTCAGAAACTACAGGCCTTCTATCCCAACAATTTGTTATGGCCGATGCTGGTTTTAAATCTTTTTTTGATGAACAATTTGTTAACCAATGGCTAACGAGTGTTAATGCCAGTTATGCTATTTGGCGCTGGTTTGAAGTCTATGCGGATGCGGGACTATTCAAAAATAGAGACCAAGACGCTAAATTTATTTATGACTCAGGTTTGCGTGTCAACTTAGTGCCAGACTATTTTGAAGTTTACTTTCCCATCTATAATAGCAATGGTTTTCAACTTGATGGCAACTATAGCGAACGCATTAGATTTGTTGCTTCCCTCAATCTTAATCGCTTAACTTCTTTGTTTACAAGAAGATGGTTTTAGATTGTTGTATAGTGTATTGCTGTATAATGTAAAATTGAAAAAGGGGCATTAAATATGTTTTGTTTTTTGCACTTTTTATTTTTTATATGGAAGGTCAAAAAAAAAATGCCCTCCTGCTCATGCAAAAAGGCATTTTATAATAATGCTAAAAAAGGAAAATCTACCAATCTCTTTTCTTCAAAATCAAATAGCTTAAGCCAATAAAAAGTAAAGTATAGATAATACAAGTTAATAAAATATCAAAAGGATAATCATATTTGAATTGACTGCCAGTCATTTTGGCTAATGTGGTTCGCATGGCTGGATTTGGAATCAATTTATCCATAGCAGCAAGTGGCAAATAATCGGTGATGAAAAATGACTTTGCTGCCACTAATTGCTGTTCTTCTGGTTTTACATTTTTAATTAACATAAAAAACTCGATGCCTTTCAAAACACTTTCTATCACCCACCAAACAAAAAAGCTCAAAAAAACAAAAATGGCATTTCTAAATAAAATAGATAAGAACATGAAAAAGCTAAAAAAAGTAACTAGCTTTAAAAAGTAATTGCCAATAAAATAAATTTCTTTAAACACAACGGTTGAACTTGTTTCTTCAGAATATGCCATGCCAAGACCATATGAAATAATGGCTACAACAACTGTAGAAACCAACGAATAGGTGACAATGGTCAGCACTTTTGATAATAAAAATTCTTTTTTGCTCAAACCATCAATGATGTTTTGTTTAAACATGCGGTTGGTAAATTCTTGCGTAATGGAGAAAACGATAATACATCCCAAAAATATTTTGAAAAGCGCAACCAACCACGTGGTAAAGTGCCACAATTCAGGAAAATCATAAATGCCTTGATCTTTCAAATTGAGATCAAATCCACCAATATTGATATCTACCAAGCCAATAAAAAGCAATAAGCCCAAAATGGCAAAATACAAAATGGAGAAAATTTTAAAAGGTCTGTATGAAAAATTTTTTAAAGCTTCTATTTTTAATAATCTAATCATGATTTTATTTTTAAAAAATTAAATATTTTTATTTCAACAATAAACTAGTTTTGTTTAACTAAATCTAAAAATTGATTTTCTAAACTTTCTTTTGATTTCACCAAATGCGTTAAATAAATACTTTTTGAAACCAAATATTTGTTGAGTTCTGCAGCAGTCACATCATGGTCAATATAAGCTTTAATTTTATGGCCTTTAAGTGCTACTTTTTTAAATTTTCCCCAAGATTCAAGGGCTTCAGACAAAGCATGCATGTCATCGGCTTCTAATTCAAAAAAGCCTTTGCTAGCCGTCATTTCATCGACCGCACCAACATATAAGGATTTGCCGTTTTTGAGAATAATCACATGAGAACATATTTTTTCTATCTCATCCAGCATATGACTAGCCACCAAAATAGTGGTACCTGATTGGGCAATTTTCATGATGAGCTCCCTAATTTGAATTATACCTTCTGGGTCTAAACCGTTGGTAGGTTCGTCTAAAATCAAAACCTCTGGTTCATTAAGCAAGGCTGAAGCAATAGACAAACGTTGTTTCATGCCTAAGGAATATTGGCTAAATTTATCGTTTTTTCTTTCCAGCAAACCTACGAGCGCCAAAACTTCGTCTATTCTATTTTGAGATATTTCTTTAATCGTACAAACTATTTTTAAATTTTGAACAGCAGTCAAATAAGGATAAAAATTAGGTTGCTCAATGATAGCACCTATTTTTTTTAAGGTTTCAGGTGTCGTTGACTCATGATCAAACCACTTCCAATGGCCAGCAGTAGGATTAATAGTCGTTAAAAGCATGCCTAAAGTTGTAGATTTTCCACTCCCATTAGGGCCTAATAAACCATAAACATTACCTTTTTCTACTTGAAATGAAATATTGTTTACAGCAATATGCTTAAATTTTTTGGTCAATTGATTGACACTTAAAACGTGTTCCATAATCTATAAGTTTGCTTATTTGACTCTACAATGCATGTTATGTTACAAGATAAAGATTAATAAATTTAAAAGTTGTAAATTTAAAGATTAAAATTAATGAAAGCTTTTTTTTAACGAAAACGATTGAACTTTTGAATTAATGTTAATAATTGACCTCGGTTTCTAAACTATTGTTAAAAATGCATTATCTTTGTTGTATAATAATAGTAAATTATGCAATCAAAAATAAAATCGATAGGTGTTTTTACTTCCGGTGGTGATTCACCTGGCATGAATGCTGCTATCCGCGCGGTTGTTCGTGCTTGTACTTATTATGAGGTAAAATGTTTTGGTATTTATCGTGGTTATCAGGGTATGATTGAAGGCGATTTTGTTGAGATGGGACCTCGTTCTGTAAACAATATCATCAATAAAGGTGGTACCATTTTAAAGTCTGCACGTTCTAAAGAATTCATGACAGCGGAAGGTCGTCAAAAAGCTTTTAAACATATTCAAGAAGCAGGAATAGACGCTATTGTGGCCATTGGTGGTGATGGGACTTTTACAGGTGCTTTAAAATTTTATGAAGAATTTGGTGTGCCAATTATCGGTATTCCTGGCACGATAGATAATGATATTTTTGGCACAAGCCACACTTTAGGTTATGATACTGCCTTAAATACGGTAGTAGAAGTCATTGACAAAATTAGAGACACGGCTAGTTCACATAATCGATTATTTTTTGTAGAAGTTATGGGACGTGATGCTGGTCATATAGCCCTAAACACTGGTATTGGCGCTGGAGCAGAAGAAATATTGATTCCAGAAGAAAACTTAGGACTTGAAAGATTGTTAGAATCCTTAGAAAAAAGTAGAAAATCTGGCAAAACTTCAAGTATAGTTGTGGTTGCAGAAGGTGACAAAATAGGAAAAAGTGTTTTTGAACTAAAGGAATATGTTGAAGCCAATTTTCCAGATTATGATGTTCGCGTATCCGTTTTAGGACACATGCAAAGAGGTGGTGCACCATCGTGCTTTGATCGCGTATTTGCTTCAAGATTAGGTGTAAAAGCTGTTGAAAGTTTACTGGAGGGCAAATCTTGCTATATGGTTGGCATGCTTTGCGACAAAATTGAATTAACACCACTAGATAAAGCCATTAAGGGTCACTACCCTATTGATGACGAACTCATTAAAGTATCGGATATCGTCTCAATCTAAAATTAGACATTAATATATTAAAAATTTATCATTTAAATTAATTATAAAAACATGGGAACATTAAAGTTAGGTATTAACGGTTTCGGACGCATAGGTCGTCTAGTATTTAGAGAATCTTTTTTAAGAGACAATGTTGAAGTTGTAGCTATCAATGATTTATTAGAAGTCAATCATTTGGCTTATCTATTAAAATATGATTCAGTTCACGGACAATTCAAAGGCGATGTCGAAGTAAAAGACAATAGATTATTTGTTAATGGCAAAGAAATAAGAATCACTGCCGAAAAAGATCCAAAAAATTTAAAATGGGACGCGGTTGGTGTGGATGTTGTTGCTGAATGTACTGGTATTTTTACCACTTTAGAAACTGCACAATTTCATATTGACGGCGGTGCAAAAAAAGTTATTATTTCTGCACCTTCTGCTGATGCACCTATGTTTGTAATGGGTGTAAACCATATGGAAGCAAAAGCTACAGACGCCATTGTTTCTAATGCCTCTTGTACGACTAACTGTTTGGCACCTTTAGCTAAGGTCATCAATGATAATTTTGGCATCGTTGAAGGTTTAATGACTACTGTTCATGCAACTACCGCGACGCAATTAACCGTTGACGGTCCTTCCAAAAAAGACTTTAGAGGTGGCAGAGCGGCCTTGCTAAATATCATTCCATCATCAACTGGTGCTGCTAAAGCTGTTGGAAAAGTAATTCCAGCCTTGAATGGTAAATTAACTGGTATGTCATTCCGCGTGCCTACCGCTAACGTTTCTGCTGTGGATTTAACCGTAAAATTAGCTAAAGAAACATCTTATGCAGAAATCATGGCTGTTTTGAAAAACGCTTCTGAAACGTCTATGAAAGGGATTTTAGGCTTCACTGAAGACTTAGTGGTTTCACAAGATTTCATCGGTGATAGAAGAACTTCTATTGTTGATGCTGATGCAGGAATTGGTCTTAATTCAACTTTCTTCAAATTAGTTTCTTGGTATGACAATGAATATGGTTACTCTTCAAAATTAGTTGATTTAGCGACACACATAGGTCGTTTGTAATATTTTTTATAATAAAAAAAGAGATGTCTAGTTTTGACATCTCTTTTTTATTATTTTTGTTTATTAAATTTTTTAAAGATGAAATTAATAGTTGATAGTGGCTCTACCAAAGCCGATTGGATAGCGATAGATGAACATGGAAAAATCATATTTACCACGCAAACCCTAGGCCTAAATCCTGAAGTGCTGAACAAAGAAGAAATCATTGAACGGTTAGATGATAAGTTTGATATTGAGCATAATAGGAAGGAAGCTAAAGCCCTACATTTTTATGGGGCCGGTTGTGGCACGGAACGCATGATCGACTTTTTGAAGACTTTGTTTAAGAATTATTTTCCTAATGCCACCATAGATGTTAGAGAAGATACCTACGCCGCAGTTTTTGCTACAACACCAAAAAATGAAAAAGCGATAGTGTGTATTTTGGGAACAGGTTCAAATTGTAGCTATTTTGATGGGAAAATCTTGCATCAAAAAGTACAATCTTTAGGCTATATAGCCATGGATGATTGCAGTGGTAACAGATTGGGAAGAGATTTGCTAAGAGGCTATTTCTTCAATAAAATCCCTGCAGAATTTAAAGCAGAACTAGATTCAGATTTTGATATGAATGTAGACACTGTTAAGCAAAATCTATACAAGGAACCTAATCCTAATGCCTATATGGCCAAATTTGCTAAATTTGTCATTAAAAACAAAGACCACAAATACTTTAAAAAGGTTATTAAAAAGGAAATGAAAGACTTCATAGAGAATTATATCATGCAATATGAAAACTATCAAGAAGTGCCTATTCATTTTGTTGGCTCAATCGCTTTTTATTTAAAAGATGATTTAATAAAAATGCTAACTAGATATGGTATTACTGCTGGCAATATTTTAAGACGACCAATAGATGGCTTGATTACTTATCATACCAAATAATATTTTTTTAATTAGTGACCATCGGACAAATATTGATGTGAATTATATCTTCTACCAAAAAAGCTGACTTTCAAAGGGGTCAGCTTTTTTTATTGGTCAAAAACGCTTTCAAAATATTTAAAAGCCCCTACTACCCTGCTGCCATACCAAGAAAAATATTCTCCATCAACCAAAAGGACTTTTGTGTGTGGCCAAATCTTTTGAAAATAGTCTACATCGCTAGCCTTAAATGGATATGGCTCTGAGGATAACAATATAAAATCGGGGGTTGTCGTTATCGCTTCTAATTCAAAAATGGGATATCTGCTTTGGTTTCCAAAAATGTTTTCTATCTTCATTTCTTCAAGCATC
>B570J29032_109958560_pt1 | contig 13624 bp, 12 predicted proteins | sample LakMenEpi16Nov12_FD_29032 | JGI IMG/M metagenome (IMG submission 29032)
GGCGACCATAGAAGCCAAAAAAAAGCTTAGAAAAACAAGATGAAACAAACAAGCTAAAGCGAAGCACCCGTTAAAACGCCCTTACTAAAGTTAGAAGTTAGAAGTTAGAAGTTAGAAGTTAGAAAATAGAAGTTAGAAGTTAGAAATTAGAAATTAGAAATTAGAAATTAGAAGTTAGGAGTTAGAAGTTAGAAATTAGAAGTTAGAGGAGATTGCTTAGTTGCTAAAACTGCGCTCTCAATGAGCAAACTAATTTAACAAATATTCCTTCATAAACATAATCATGGCTAATCTTTGAAAGTCGCTATTTGCTTTTTTTCTAAAGCCATGACCTTCATCTTTTGCTTCAAGATACCAAACCGTATTGCCTTTAACTTTTAATTTATCTCTCATTTGCGTGGCTTCTGTTACAGGTACTCGCGGATCATTAGTTCCTTGGATAATAAACATGGGCTTGCTCATTTTATCCACATTATTCAATGGCGAAATTTTTTCTAAAAACTCATACATTTTCGGATCTCTTTCATCGCCGTATTCTACTCTACGGAGGTCTCTGCGATAACTTTCTGTGTTTTTTAAAAAAGTTACAAAATTTGAAATACCAACAATATCTACTGCGCATCTAATCTTGTCGGCATAGTGAAATGAAACCGCTAAAGTCATATAACCGCCATAGCTACCGCCCATAACCATGATGCGATCGGCATCAAGGTCTGGCTGGGTTTTAATCCAATCCAATAAAGCACCAATATCTTTTACTGAATTTTCTCTTAAAAAGCCATTGTCTAATTTAACAAACTCTTTGCCATAACCTGTTGAGCCTCTAACATTAGAATAAATAATAGCCACCCCGAGTTCATTGGTAAAATAATTAGATGCCCCAATAAAATTTGGAAAAGATTGACCTTCTGGTCCACCGTGAATATTAATGATCACGGGTCTTTTTCCAGTAAATTTTTTAGACGCAGGATAATAGAAACCACTTATTTTTAAACCATCAAAACTTGGCCATTCAATCAATTTTGGCAGAGCTATGTCGGTAGGTTGAATGCCACCAAGCTCACTTTCTGTCCATTTTGTTAATTGCTTAGTTTTTAAATCATAAGAGTAAATATCTGATGATGATTGCGCATCGCTATAACTAAACCCAATGGTTTGGTTGTCATTATGAATTTCAAAGCCGCCAATTAGACCATTATTTAAAAAATTTAATGAGGTTGTTTTTTTTGATTTTAGATCATAATGGTACATTTTTGACAAACCGGCTTCGTTTGTTGTATAGATGATATAATCAAAATTTGGTGAAACTTCAAATTGTTCCACATCCCAATTTAGGTTTGACAAAAAAGATACTTCATTATTTTTGATATTTTTATAGGCTAATCTCGCAAAATTAAAATCTTTATCTGTTATGTACCAAAATCCATCCTTATTTTTGTTGAAGGTCCCACCTGAATTAACAACGCCTTTATCTTCAAGGAGGGTTAACGGTGTTAGTTTTTTTAATTGGACATCAAATTGATAAATAAATGATTCATTGACAGATACATAATTTGAAACAATCAAATGATTGCCATCATGGGAAACACTAGAAATACCCCAGCCACCACCTTCGACTTCCAACATCAATTGTGGTTTATCTAATTGCTTGATGTCAACATAATACAGGTCGCGGTCTTTGCCATTTCGCATCGTAGACGTAAAAAAATAGCCTGAACCATCTTTTTTAAAGGTGATATTCCCATTTTGACTTCTTTTACCATCTGTCAATAATTTATGTTTTAAAGTTTTTAAATCATATTGAAAAATTTGACGAAACTCATTGCCACCATCATCTTTGGTGAAAAATATTTCATCTGGATTTTTTGGATTAAAAACCGCATTTGATAAAGGCTCATCGAAAAAACTAATTTGCTTTCTTGCACCCATAGGCAAAGACAAGTAGTGTAGTTGCGCGATATTGCCAAATCTTGTTGACATGATGATTTCTTTTTTTGTTGGATGAAAAGCAACAAAACCTGCACTCCGGGCTTCAGTATATTTTTTCACATCTGCCTCTATTCCTTTTGGAATTTGTGGAATATTTTCAGTGATTAAATTTTCATTGGGCACCACAAATTGTGCCTTTACACCCATTGAAAATGCCAGTAATAGTAAAAATAAATGTCTCATGATCGAATAAAGTTAGAAGACAAATATACTGATTTTTAAGTGACAATTAATCGATCATAAAATTTAAACTATCAATCCTATATCGTTTGCGTTTAAAAAATCAACATACGAAGACCATTGAACTATAAATTATTTTGTACTTTTGTAATTAAATGTCTTGAGACGGAAGCAATCGCATAATTAGACTAGACTATACATTTTTTTCAATTATAAATATAAATCAAATATTATGAGTATTATTATTAAAGTACATGCAAGACAAATTTTAGATTCAAGAGGCAATCCAACAGTGGAAGTAGATGTTATAACCGAAAATGGTATTTTGGGTCGTGCAGCTGTTCCTAGTGGTGCTTCAACAGGGGAGCATGAAGCCGTAGAATTGCGAGATGGTGGCAAAGCTTACATGGGTAAAGGCGTTAGTAAAGCCGTTGAAAATGTCAACACAACCATTGCAGGAGAAGTGATTGGCATGAGTGTTTTTGAACAAAACACTATCGACCAAACCATGATTGCCTTAGATGGTACGGCCAACAAATCTAACTTAGGGGCTAATGCTATTTTGGGCGTATCTTTAGCTGTTGCCAAAGCAGCTGCTAATGAATTAGGTTTACCTTTATACCGCTATATTGGTGGTGTTTCTGCCAATACGTTGCCATTGCCAATGATGAATATTATTAACGGTGGTTCACATTCAGATGCACCGATTGCTTTTCAAGAGTTTATGATTATGCCAATTAAAGCAACTAGTTTTACTCATGCGATGCAAATGGGTACGGAGATTTTTCATCATTTGAAAAAAGTTTTACACGATAGACATTTGTCAACAGCTGTTGGTGATGAGGGTGGTTTTGCGCCAAATTTAGCGGGTGGCACAGAAGATGCACTTGATACCATTAAACAAGCCGTTGAAAATGCCGGTTATACTTTTGGGGATGACATTAAAATTGCATTAGACTGTGCAGCTGCAGAATTTTATAAAGACGGCAATTATAACTATGCCAAATTTGAAGGACCAAATGGTAAAGTACGTTCGTCTAAAGAACAAGCTGAATATTTGGCTGAATTGGCTAATAAATATCCAATTGTTTCTATTGAGGATGGTATGGACGAAAACGACTGGGATGGCTGGAAATATTTAACTGAATTAATTGGTGACAAAGTGCAACTGGTTGGTGACGATTTATTTGTAACTAATGTTGAGCGTTTATCAACGGGTATAGAAAAAGGCATTGCTAATTCAATCTTGGTAAAAGTTAACCAAATTGGCTCATTGTCTGAAACTATATCGGCGGTTGATATGGCGCACAGAGCAGGTTATACGTCTGTGATGAGTCACCGTTCGGGAGAAACCGAAGATAACACCATTGCAGATTTAGCTGTGGCTTTGAACTGTGGGCAGATTAAAACGGGTTCAGCTTCGCGTTCTGACCGCATGGCAAAATATAACCAATTGTTGAGAATTGAAGAAGAATTGGGCGATACAGCCTATTTTCCTGGTGCAAAAGCTTTCAAACAAAAATAAAACAATATTTTAATTTGAGATAATAATCCATCGTCCGCAAAGACGGTGGATTTTTTTTGGAGCTAAGAGGCTTGGGTGTTCTTTTTAAAGCATAGATCCCGTGTTTCGCTATAGTCCTCAGCCAAAATGTGGTTTTTCTAAGGCGTTTTTCCAGCTTCTTAGGTCGCTGTCAAACGCCAACAAAAAGGCACATTTTGGCTTTACGGGCTGCCGCTTCACCCGGGGCTAGAGAGGTAGTTAACTTCTTTATTAAAAGTATTTAGCTCATTTATTTGTTTGCCTGAAGTTTTTACTTCTCTAAAAAAAACGCTGAAAGGGTTTTAAACCCTTTCAGCGTTCGTCACCGCTAAAAACGACACGCAAGTATAAATCATGTTAGGACTTATTCATGGGGTTTTTATATCGTCCAGCTATTCAAAGCCTCAACCACCATCTGTGCTTCATCTATTGTTAATACAGAGCTGATGGGTAAACTTAACACTTCATGTTGTAATACTTCAGTAATAGGTAAATGCAAATTTTCATATGCTGCAAAAGCTAGCTGTTTATGAGGCGCTATTGGATAATGGATATGTGTTTCGATGCCTTTAGACAATAAATAAGCAATCAAAGCCTGGCGATTTTTGGTTTTAATCACAAACAAATGAAATACATGTTGGTTGATATCTTCAACTTCTGGTAAAATGATATCAGGATGTTTGATATGGTTCAAATAGTAGGTAGCAACCTTTTGGCGATGGACATTAGCAGCGTCTAAATCAGCTAATTTTATATTTAGAAATAAGGCTTGTAGCTCATCTAGGCGAGAATTTACACCCATGAACTCGTGGACATATTTTTTTTCTGAACCGTAGTTGCGAATTTTCTTGATGGTCATTGCCAATTCATCATTTGAAGTCGTAATGCAACCGCCATCGCCCAAAGCGCCTAGATTCTTGGCAGGATAAAAACTAAAGCCAGCAGCATCACCAAAACTCCCTGCCTTTTTTCCGTTGATATTTGCACCATGCGACTGGGCAGCATCTTCAACAAACAATATATGATTGGTTCGACAAAATTGACTTAATTCTTCAACATCGGCTATTTGACCATACAAGTGCACGCAGAGGACGCCTTTTATCTTATTGTTAAAATTATTATTAATCTCATTTAAATCAATATTAAAAGTATTTGGATTTGGCTCTAAAAAAACGGGCTCAAGGCCTGCTTCCTTAATGGCCAAAACACTTGCAATAAAGGTGTGCGCTGGCACAATAACCTGATCACCTTTTTGAAGTTTACCTAAATGAATATAGGCTTTGAAAATCAAAACAAGTGCATCGAGACCATTCCCAACGCCGATGGCATGCTTTACGCCGCAATAGTCGGCAAAGTTCTTCTCAAAATTTTCTACCTCTTGACCTAAAATATACCAATTTTTATCAAAAAAAGCAGGTAATTTCTCTTGAAAAATCTTCAAATATGGGGCGTTAACTTTCTTTAAATCAAAAAATGGAATCATGGGAAAAATTGAAAAAATTGAAAAAATTGAAAAATTAAAAAAATCTATAAAACTTAAAAAATCTAATCCCGAACGCTTTCGGGACTAAAAAATTTAAAAAATCAAATAATGGCATTGGTTAAGTTGATGCTTGGCGTGAGATCAATTTGATGGACAAAGTTAGCACAAATATTGGCACCAAAAGATTGTTTCCAATAATTGAGTCCTTGATTGAGATACAGACCACCATTTTCGTTGGAAATGCCAAAATCAAAATATCTTTTATGTTGAAAAACTTCTTTAAATAAATAATCATGCAAAAAATCTAAACTGCCTAAAATTGAGCGTTCATCATTGGCAGACATATACTGCGAATGTGCGACTACTGCCGATTCAAAAATGGTGGTTCCAGCCACTAATTGGTCTTGATGAAAAACATTAAATTGTCTGATTTGTTGTGGAAATTTTTGCTTTAAATGGGTTATTTCTTCCAAACTATGCACAGGCTTCACTTGATGACGATTTTGCAAATTTGGTATCAAAATATTTTGCCAAAAATCTGAAAAATCTTCAACTTCTATAACTTTTAATTGATTGGTTAGGCCACGTTTAACGCCTTCTTTTCTGTCTTTAGCATAATTTAACGGTGCATTTAAATCCAAAACAGCAGAGGCATCCACACGCGTCAGTTTGGCATTTAATAAAAAGGCCGCATAGGCCCATTCATCAGAAAAATATTGACAATAAAAAGTTGGCATTTGTTTAACAACCAAATGTTTAATCCCAATGCTGCGATAATAATCTAAAACACCTTGTAAAATATGCAAATAATTAGGCAATTTCATTTGGTTTGTAATGACCAACCCACCGTAAGATAACCCTTGGTGAGAAAAAATGGTATCCCCTGCCCGATTTGCTGGAAAAATAGCCAGCAGTTTATCCTCTTCAAAAACCAAAATGGAAGCGTCTTCAAAACGGTCTTGGTGATAGGTCATAAACGACCTGTCAAATAGAAAAGTGGCATTCTTTGCGGCGGCAACAAAATTATTCCAATCCTTTTGATGATTTGGGTGATAAGGTATGATGGTGATTTTTTTCAAGGTAGATAAAATATTAATTGTAAAATTTGTCTTCTTTCCAATTAGCCGGATTATTTACGATATAATCAGAAATGCGTTGATAATCAACATCATTTCTAATAATATGATCATAGAAACGTGTTTGCCATCCATTTTCAAATCCTAATCTGCTGGCGTGTTTGGTAACGGCGGATTTATATGATCCAACAATTGATGAAATTGAATTTGAACCGATATTTTGAAAACGATTTTTTCCATAGGTTTGTAGAGACAGGGCACGCCCTGTCTCCAAACGATTATCAATGCCGGTTTTGTCAAAAACAGGTTTGCCGGTTTTGTCAAAAACAGGACCTGTTCGGGTATCCTGAGACAGGGCATGCCCTGTTTTATTATCCTGAGACAGGGCATGCCCTGTCTCTACGGTGGTTGTGGTGCACGGTTTGTCAATAATCACAATACCATGAATATGATTTGGCATGACAACAAAATCGCCTAATTCGACACCATGATGATGATTAATAATTTCATACCATAACATATCTACAATAACACCAGTATGCGACAAAATCATTTTATTATTTTCTATTTTTCCAAAATAATGTTTTCTATTTTTGCTGCAAATTGTTAAATAATAGGCGCCATTCCAACCGTAATCCCACCACTGTGCCCTTGCAGATGGAATCCTGTATTTGTTATGGTATTTTTCTGAAATCATTTAATTAATGGCTTATTCCACATTCTCAATTTTTTTATAAGCTTCGATGATTTTTCTAACCAATCGGTGACGAACAACATCTTTGTCATCAAGGTATAAGATACCAATGCCATCAACATCTTTGAGGACTAAAATGGCTTCGCGTAGTCCCGAAATTGATTTTCTTGGTAAATCGACCTGCCCTGGGTCGCCCGTGATGATGAATTTTGCATTCTTGCCCATACGCGTCAGAAACATTTTCATTTGCGCATGGGTGGTATTTTGCGCTTCATCAAGAATAACGAACGCATTATCAAGCGTTCTACCTCGCATAAAAGCCAATGGCGCAATTTGTATAACGCCTCTAAGCATATAATCTTCAAGTGATTGTGGCGGAATCATGTCTCTCAAAGCATCATAAAGCGGTTGCATATAGGGATCTAGTTTTTCCTTCATATCACCGGGTAAAAAACCAAGATTTTCGCCAGCTTCAACAGCAGGGCGCGTGAGGATGATGCGCTTGACTTGTTTTTCTTTGAGCGCTTTGACTGCAAGTGCCACGCCAGTATAGGTTTTACCTGTGCCGGCTGGGCCAACGGCAAAAACCATATCATTGGTTTTAATCAAATCGACCATTATTTGTTGGTTGGGGGTGAGCGGTTTGATTAATTTTCCGCTCAAGCCATGCACAATAACATTTGACATGTCTTGCGATTGGTTAGACTCACTAGCTTCACTTAAAATGGTTCGGTCAATGACATTGCCATCTATTGAATTATATTTTTTGAAATGATGGATTAGTCGGTCAAATTTGCGTTCAAATTCATCAAGTTCGTCATCATCGCCAAAGATTTTTAAGGTATTGCCGCGGGCAACGATTTTCATTTTTGGATAATACTTTTTGAGAATTTCAAAATGTTTATCATTAGGTCCCCAAAAGTCCTTAGGAACAATGTCGGTTAGTTCAATAATTCTTTCGTTCAAAATGTCTAAAATTTAGGATAAAAATATGTATTTTTGTCGAAGTTAACAAATGTTGTTGATTTTTATTAATAACTTATTTTAGCACAGATTTTAGCCCTGATAGCCGTGGAAAGCCCGCAAAACAAAAAAAGTAGTTTTTCTTGACTTTTGACAGCGACAATAGAAGCTGGAAAAAAGACTTAGAAAAACAGTTTTTTTGTTGAGGACTTGGAACGGATAGCAGGATAAAGCTTCAAAATATATTTATGTCAATCATTACATTTTCTTCTGATTTTGGTTTAAAAGATTACTTTGTGGGTAGCCTGAAAGGCAGTATTTATGCTGAATTTCCAGAAGCTAAGCTTATTGACTTATCACATGATATTGAGCCTTTTCATAGTATTCATGCGGCTTATGTTTTGCAGGCCGCGCACAAGAAATTTCCAAAAAACACGGTGCATTTGGTTTGTGTTGATGCCGAAAAGAGCGTTTTGAACAAGCATGTGATTATCTACTGGCATGACCAATATTTTATTGGTGCAGATAATGGTGTTTTTTCGATTCTTACCCATCAAGATCCCGCTGATGCCATTTATGAAATTAACATTCATGACCGTTTTGCGGAGGATGCCACCTATTTAGATATTTTAAAGACGGTTGCTGTTCATTTGGCTAAAGGTGGTAAACCGAATGTGGTTGGTATACCTTTAAACGCTTTGAAGGACATCAAACCGCCAAAAATGGAAGTCCTCAATGGCGGAAAAACGCTACAAGGCACCAAATTATATACTGATCATTTGGGGAATGTTGTCTTTAATATCTCTAAAAAACTCTTTGTTGAGTACGGGAAAGGTCGCCCCTATCAGATTGCTATTGACAAACACCGCATCAAAACGATTTATCCGAGTTATGCGGCTTATCATATTTCAGAAAGTTTAACTAACCGCGCAGATGTTGTTGCCATTTTTAACGAAGCTGGCTACCTAGAAATAGGCATCTTTCGCGCGCAACCAAAAATAACTGGTACCGCGCTGACGTTGCTTGGCTTTAATTTTAAAAACACCATTGATATTAATTTCTTGTAAAATGCTGATAAGATTTGTTAAACTAACCATTGCGACTGAACATATAGATACTTTTAAAAATCATTTCGCATCGGTGAGAGAAAAAATTCGTGCTTCGCCAGGCAACTTGCATGCTGAGTTGTTACAAGACCTCAACAATCCGCAGATATTTTTCACGCATAGCCATTGGGAAACGCCTGAAGATTTAGAAACCTATAGACAATCTGCTTTCTTTGATCAAGTGTGGCGCTATACAAAAACTTTGTTTAGTGAAAAGGCTGAAGCGTGGAGTGTTATGAAGGTTTAAAGGTTTAAGGTTTAAGGCTTCAGATTTGAAGGTTTTTAAGTTTTTGGTTAAATGGTTTTAGGTTTAGGTCTATGTAGATTAAATCTTTACCCTCAGACTTCCAATACTTTCGTAAAATAAATGGCCTACTTTCAAAGAATAATTTGGGCGTTACCACAAGGGTCGGGCCGTCCGCTATATCTTTTTTGTTGAAAAGTCTGTGATTTTCAGAAGAATTTGCTTCAACAAAAAAGGATGCCGCTTCCGTCCCTAACGCAGGCTGCACTAAAATTGAAACTTTTTATTTACGAAGCAATCTATCCAAGTAATTGAATATCAATTAAGGGTATTAGAGGTCTGACCCTATAAACAAAAAAAAGAGTTGCTACTTCTCGTAACAACTCTTTTTCGAAAAATAATAAACATTTTATTATTTAGGCATCACCACACTATCAATAGCGTGAATAACACCATTAGATGCAGCTACATCAGCAATAGCGACAGTAGCTTTTCCACCTTTAGCGTCTGTTAAAACAACTTTGCCATCAACTAAACTTAAAGTAATTTTACCACCTTGAACAGTAGTTACTTCAAATTTACCTTTGTTAGCTTCAATAGCTTCGATAACTGCAGCAGCTTCAAATTTTCCTGAAACAACGTGATAAGTTAAAATACTTGTTAAAGTAGCTTTACTTTCTGGTTTTAATAAACCTTCTACAGTGCCTGCAGGCAATTTATCAAAAGCAGCATTGGTTGGTGCAAATACTGTAAACGGACCTTCGCCACTTAAAGTTTCTACAAGTTCTGCTGCAGTTACTGCTGCAACCAAAGTACTAAAATCTCCATTAGACGATGCAACACCTACGATATTTGGTGTTTCTTCAACAGCTTCTACCACTTCTTCTACAACCTCCTCAACTGGAGTTTCTTCTTTTGTTTTGCCGCAAGCAACAATTAGTAAACTTGCAAATGACAATAATGCCAATGATTTAATTAATTTCATGTTTTTATAGATTTAAATTATTTAACAAAGGTAAGCTAAATCAAATTTGTTCAACTATTTTTAACAAAATATTAAACAATTGTAAAATTTATTTGATTTTACAAAAGTCTTCGTAGTTTCAAATCAATTAAATGACTGCTAAAAAATATTTTAGCTAAGTTCGCCATCCACTCATGCACAAAACCCATTAAAAAATTTAAAAGTCATTATTGACAAATTAAAAGTATTCCAATTAATAGAAATAAATAATTAACTTTGCGCCTCACGACCTTTTAATATTTAAAACTTATTATTCGACAAATCACCCAATGAAAGCCATTTATTTAAAAGAACTTTATGCCTTTTTTGGCTCCTTGATTGGATACCTTGTGATAGGTGTCTTTTTAATTTTATCGGGATTATTTTTATTTGTTTTTGATGGCGAGTTCAATCTGCTCAATGCTGGTTATGCCGATTTGCAAACCTTTTTTAATTTAACGCCATGGATTATGCTTTTTCTAATCCCAGCATTGACCATGAAATCTTTTGCCGATGAGCAAAAAACAGGCACGATTGAGTTACTTTTAACTATGCCATTTAAAGATTATCAGATTACTTTAGGCAAATTTTTTAGTGCGCTGACCTTGGTTGTTATAGCATTCTTGCCGACCATCATTTACGTGTACATTATTAATCAGTACAGTTTATTTGAAAATCCTGTTGATTTTGGTGTGATTTATGGCTCATATTTTGGTCTCATTTTTTTGGTTTCCGCCTATATAAGTATTGGCTTGTTTTGTTCTACATTAAATAGCAATCAAATTGTTGCTTTTATATTAACCATTCTCGTGTGTTTTTTTATTTTTTACGGTTTCGAAGCTTTGTCAAGTTTTGAAAGTTTGCAATGGTTGTCATTTTTAAGCATGAAAAGCCATTATGATAGTATTAATAAAGGTGTGATTGATACGCGCGATTTGGTTTATTTTTTGAGTATTTCCGCCTTATTTTTAGTAGCAACGACTTGGCGATTGAACCACTTAATTACTAAAGCCTAATTTGTTTATGAAACTAAAACACATTTTTTTTATTTTCTTATTTGTTGTTGGCCTTAATGTCTTTAGTCAATTGTTTTATAAACGCTTTGACCTGACGGCCGACCAAAGATACACCTTATCTAAAAATACCATTGAAGTTTTGAAAAGTATTAAAACTGAAGTTTTTTTGGATGTTTTTTTAGACGGAAAATTTCCTGGCGATATCAAAAAATTACAGCTAGAAACCAAACAATTGCTGGAAGAGTTTAAATCTATCAATAATAAAATTAAGGTTAACTTTATCAATCCGCTTGAAGATGAGGAAAATCCTGAAGACCTCATGGCAGCCTTTAGAGAAAAAGGCATGCAACCTCTTCAGCTCACCATAGAGGAAAAAGGTCAGCAAACGCAAGTTTTAGCCTTTCCATGGGCTGTGGCTTATTCTAATGAAAAGGATACAAAAATTCCTTTGCTAAAAAACCTCATGGGCGCCTCAACCTCTGATAAAGTACAAAGTTCGGTTCAACATTTGGAGTATGCTTTTATTCAAGGCATAAAAACAGTTATACAAGACAAGCAAAAGAAAGTCGCTGTTTTGAAAGGCAATGGGCAGCCAGAAGACATTAGATTAGCTGACGCCCTAACAACCATTAGAGAAAATTATTTTATTGCGCCTTTTACTTTAGACAGCGTCGCAAAAATGCCTGAAAAAACTTTAGAGAAATTGATGGCTTTTGATTTAGCAATTTTAGTTAAACCAAAAGAAGCTTTCACTGATGAAGAAAAAATGGTATTGGATCAATATATTATGCATGGTGGTAAGCTCATTGCTCTAATAGATGCTGTCAATATTGATATGGTTGATCTTTATAACGAGGAAAGTAAAAAATTAGCCACGCCTCTAGATTTAAATTTGAATGATTTATGGTTTAAATATGGGTTAAGAATCAACCCGTTATTAATAAAAGATGTGCATGCCACGCCGATATCTTTAGCCATAGGCGAAATGGGCAGTCAAACACAGTATCAGAGCTTTCCATGGTTATATTCGCCGATGATCTATCCCATTAGTTCGCATCCTATTGTCAATAATATGGATGCGATTAAATTAGAATTTGTCAGCCCCATTGATACCTTAAAAAATGGCATAAAAAAAACAGTCCTTTTGCAATCTTCGCCAAATGCGAAGACCGTAGGCACACCTGTTGAAATTAGCTTAGATATGGTTAATGAAAAATTAATTAAAGAGGAATATTTCAACAAGGGTAACTTTCCTGTCGCTGTCCTTTTGGAAGGTCAGTTCACTTCCGTTTTCAACAACCGCGTCTTGCCACTTCCGTTAAAAAACTTTAAAAACACTAGCGAAGGAACCAAAATCATTTTAGCGTCTGATGGCAATCTGATGTTAAATGATGTGGATAAAGATGGTCGGCCTATGGAATTAGGCTTTGACAAATGGACCAATTCCTATTTTGCTAATAAAGAATTTTTACTTAACAGCGTTAACTACCTTCTAGATGATGATAATCTAATTGAGGTGCGCAATAAGACTGTAAATTTATCTTTGCTCAATAGGGATCGCGTTTTCAAAGATTACGGCTATATTCAAGTGTTGAGTATGGTTTTACCTTTAGTTGTTCTGGGTCTTTTGGCTTTGGGCTTTGTGTATTATAGGAAATGGCGGTTTGTTAGAAATTGAAAATTAGAAGTTAGAAGTTAGAAATTAGAAATTAGAGGTTAGATAAGAAAAGAGAGTGCTTCTTCCGATAGCTATCGGAATCGCAATGACTAAGCGAAGTTAGAAATTAGAAGTTAGAATTCAGTGGCACGAAATTAGAAGTTAGAAATTAGAGGAAAAATAAAAAATCAACCTATTGGTCTAATTATTGCTTTAATCCTACTTTTTTCAAACCAACAACTAAAAATCATCCATTAAATGGAAATTATCCTCAGTATTTTTTTAGGCATAGGGCTAGCGGCGGCGGCTGGCTTTCGAGTTTTTGTACCACTTTTTGTGTTGAGTTTAGCTGCGCATTATCAGATGATTCCTTTAGGTGAAAGTTGGCAATGGGTTGGCAGTACAACTGCGCTCATTATTTTAGGCCTAGCTACACTTGTTGAAATCTTTGCATATTACATTCCTTTTGTTGATAATTTACTAGATACAATAGCAATTCCCCTGGCCACTATTGCAGGAACGCTTGTTATGGCTAGTACTTTGGTTGATTTAAGTCCAGTAATGACTTGGGCATTGGCCATCATTGCTGGCGGTGGGTCGGCAGCAGCCATTCAAAGTGGTACGGCGGCTACACGTTTGGTCTCAAGCACCACAACTGGTGGAGTTGGCA
>B570J29032_109958556_pt1 | contig 13592 bp, 15 predicted proteins | sample LakMenEpi16Nov12_FD_29032 | JGI IMG/M metagenome (IMG submission 29032)
GGTGGACACCTTGCCAAAAGATTAAAAGAAGAAGGAAATCACGTACGAGTATGTGATATTAAAAAACACGAATACTTCTTCCAAGACGAGTTCTGTCATGAATTTATATTAGGGGATTTAACAGACCCTAAAGTTGTTGAACTTGTTATTGAAGAGGGAGTTGATGAAGTTTATCAACTAGCCGCTGACATGGGTGGAGCATTATACATCTTTACAGGTGAGAACGATGCAAACGTTATGTACAACTCAGCGACAATTAACTTAAATGTTGCACACGAATGTGTTAAGAAGAAAGTTAAAAAAGTATTCTATTCATCATCAGCTTGTATGTATCCTGAACACAATCAGTTGGACCCACTAAATCCAAACTGTGAAGAATCTTCAGCATACCCAGCAAATCCTGATTCTGAATATGGATGGGAAAAATTATTCTCTGAAAGATTATATTTGGCATTCCATAGAAACTATGGTTTAAATGTTAGAGTTGCAAGATTCCATAACATCTTTGGACCACAAGGTACATGGTCAGGTGGTAGAGAAAAATCACCAGCGGCAATGTGTAGAAAAGCTGCTGAATCTAAAGACGGAGATATAATCGAAGTTTGGGGTAACGGGATGCAAACTCGCTCATTCTTATACGTTGATGAATGTGTTGAAGCGGTATTAAGATTAATGGAAAGCGACTTTACAGGTCCTGTTAATATTGGTAGTGAAGAAATGGTTACAATCAATCAACTTGCAGGAATGGCAATTGCAATATCAGATAAAAATCTTGAAATTAAAAACATTGATGGCCAAGAATTTATTGATAAGTACGGATTTAAATGTCCTTTAGGTGTTAAGGGAAGAAATTCTGACAATAAACTTTATAGAGAAAAAGTTGGTTGGGAAGTTAGTGAACCTTTATCTATTGGTTTAAAAAAGACTTACCACTGGATTAAGTCACAAGTTGACAAAAAAGAAATTGAAACTCCATGGATTTTTGAAAGTCCTGACGGTGGAAAAACAGTCTATAGAAGAGAACCTCAAAGTTCCGATAGACATAAAATTAAATAACATATAATGGCAAGAGGCACCAAAAGAACACCAGCAACAACACCAACAACAAGTGAAGTTATGGTAACAAGAACGAAAAAAGAATTAATTTGTTCAATTGTTAAAAGAAAGACTAAAGAAAAATTTTTATCTGAAAGTCAAAAAGAGTATTACAATAAATTAGAGACAAACCAAATTACAATATGTTCTGGTCCCGCTGGAGTAGGTAAGAGTTACATCGCAATGAAAGCGGCAGTAGACTTATTAGTTGACCCAAAAACTCCTTATGAAAAAATTATTATTGTAAGACCCGCAGTTGAAGCAGAAGAAAAATTAGGAAGTTTACCAGGAGGTGTTGAAGAAAAATTAGACCCTTATATTTTTCCGTCATATTATTTGTTAAATAAAATTATTGGAAAAGAATCGAGAGAAAAATTAAAAGATGTTGAAGCAATTGAAGTATTTGCATTAGCTTATATGAGAGGAATGAATATTGATAATTCAATATTAATCTTTGAAGAAGCTCAAAACTCAACTCCAAGTCAGATGAAACTTCTATTAACAAGAATTGGATTTAATTCTAAATTTTTTATTTCGGGTGACTTAGACCAATTTGATAGGCATAAAGATAAAACTCAAACTGGATTATGGGATGCTCTTCAAAAATTTCAAGGTATGAATGATATTGGAGTATTTGAATTTAGTTCAGATGATATTGTAAGAAACCCATTGATTTCAAAAATTTTAAAAAGATACGAAGAATGAGAATAGGAATAGAATTAAATGGAGTTCTTCGAGATACACTTAGAAAGATTCAACAAGAATATGAGAAATGGTATATTGAAAATTCTTTTAGTGAAGACGAAGAATTTAAATATGAAGTTATAACAAAATTAACAAGTTTAGAAATATCCAAGCATCTTAAATTTAAAAATGAAGATGAGTTGTATGATTTTCTATATAAAGAACATACCATGGAAATTTTTGGTCATGCTGGTTCTGTTGAAATTTCAGGAATGATTGACTTTAATGATTTTTATTTAGACGTTAGAGATAATCATGATATTATCATAGTTTCCGATGAAATTGGTAAATCAAAACCAGCTTCATTATTTTTTATTTCTAAATTTGGATGTTTAGTAGAGTCTGTTAAGTTCTATAGTGAAAGTACAATTAATTCACTTTGGGACTCTATAGACATTTTACTTACCGCAAATCCTAAACTATTATTAAATCATCCCGAAAATAAGATAGTAATTAAATATAATACTTCTTATAATTCAGATATAAAAACCGAGTATGAGATTTCAACAATCAAAGAGCTCAAATCAAAAATAGAAGAAATAGTATGATAAATGTATTTGGTGAAAATTATTACATCGATTTAGATGTAATAGAACAGTATCTTGATATGTCTAATGACGCGTCACCTGAGGATTTATCAGGAACAACAGAAATGAAAATTAACATTATCAAATTTGAGATGGTAAAAATGTTATTAGATACTGTATTAACAGAACAAGATATTGTTGACGAAAAATTAGGAATGAAAAGTAGTTCAAACACAAGTATTCCTTTTAGAATCGCATTTAACAGTCTTTTAAATAAAAAACTAATCAATCATTATTAATATGGAAAACACAATAGAAGAAAAAGTAAAACAGTCCATTCAGGTTTTGAGAGACAAGCAGGCGAGAATTTATTTTTTAGTGCAAGACACTAAAGGTAATGCAAAGGCTTCTGTCAGACACATTTACCAAATGGCAAAAACATTAAAAGACAACGGTTTTAATCCAATCATTTTACATGAGAAAGCGGATTACTCAGGAGTTGTTGCGTGGTTAGATGAAGAATATATGTCTTTACCACATAAAGCAATTGAAGGTCAAAATTTAGAGATTTCTCCTGAAGATTTCCTAATAATTCCTGAATTATTTGGTTACGTTATGGACCAAGTAAAACAGTTACCTTGCGCGAAAATTGTTCTAACACAACAATATTCACACATGTTAGAAACATTACAGCCAGGTCAATCATGGAATCAATTTGGATTTATGAAATGTATTACAACATCTAACAAACAAAAAGAATACATTGAAAGAGTAATGAGGCAATCATCTTTTGATGTTATTGAACCGTACATTACAAATTCATTTAAACCTAAATCAACACCAGCAATGCCAATTATTGGTATTCACACAAAAGAACAAACTGATGCAATTAACATTATTAAAACTTTCTATTTAAAATTCCCTCAATACAGATGGTTTACATTTAGAGACTTAAGAGGGTTGTCTGAAAAAGAATTTGCAAACTCATTAAGTGATTGTTTTTTAAGTGTGTGGATTGACGACGATAGTGCATTCGGTACTTTCCCGTTAGAATCTATGAAATCAGGTGTTCCTGTTATTGGAAAAGTTCCTAACATATCACCAGATTGGATGACAGAACAAAACGGTATTTGGATTACAGATAAGACATTACTTGTAGATGTAATTGCCGATTATATTCAAAACTGGCTTGAGGATAACATTAATCCTGAAATCCAAGAAGAAATGAAAAAAACTTTAGAGTTAATTTCAGATAAACAAAAATTCGAGCTAAACGTTGTAACATTATTTACAGGTTACTTAAACTCAAGAGCGGATTCATTCGAACAACAAATTTCAAAAACAGAAGAATAATATGAGCAATAAATTATCACTTTCAGTTATACTACCAATTAAATCATCAAAAGCCAAAAATTTTGACGAATACTTTGAGAAAGCAATCACATCACTTAAAAATCAACAAATTGAATTTGAAGAAGTTGTTATTGTACACACTAGTGAAGAACAATTAGTTACACTACTTAATGACTACGATTTTGGAAATCTAACAGTCAATAAATTACTTTGGGATAAACAAGCAAACTATTGTGACCAAGTAAATTACGGGATTAAAAACGCAAAAGGAACATGGGTTTCTCTTTTTGAATTTGATGACGAATACTCATCTATTTGGTTTAAAAATGTTGATAAATACATTACTTCATATCCTGAAGTTCAAATGTTTTTACCAGTAGTTGTTGAAACAGATGAAAAGGGTCTTTTCGCAGGATTTACAAATGAAGCAACTTTTGCTGCAAACTTTACTCAAGAAATGGGATTCTTAACAAACGAAACATTACAAGAGTATCAGAATTTTCAAACGGCAGGTTCCGTATTTAAAAAAGAAATTGTTGAAGATTTTGGAGGTTTTAAATCTTCAATTAAACTAACATTTATATATGAGTTCTTATTAAGACTTACATATAATTCAATTCAAATTATGACAATACCAAGACTTGGTTACAAACATGTTAACCTCAGAGAAGGTTCAATTTTTTGGAATTACAAAAATGGTGAGGACAAAATGATTGAAGACGAAGTTAAGTTTTGGATTCAAACTGCAAAAAAAGAATACTTCTTCCCTGACGACAGAGTCATAAAATATCAATCCGAAAATGTATAATGCAAGAAACTCTATCTGCAACAACAGAAGATGTTTTATCTAAAAAGAGAGGAAGAAAAGCTGTTAATTTAAATTATTTCGATGTAAGGGAAGAAGATGCTGTTAGAAAGTTTTTAATAACTGAAAACTCATACGAAAAAAATAAAATATATAATGAATTTTTAAGAGGCCCTCTTGATAAGATGATTTCATCTATCATACGACGATATAAATTATATCGTAAAGATATGGATTTTAACGAAATTCATACAGATACTCATTCGTTTTTAATGACGAAAGTTGACAAGTTTAAACCAGATAAAAATAAGAAAGCTTATTCTTATTTTGGTACAATTTGTAAAAATTACTTGATGGGTCAAATAATTAAAGACCAAAAAGAAACGAATAGAAAAATATCATATGAAGACATATCTTCAAGTTTAGAAGAAAGAGTGGATATGAGTTATAGAATTGATGATGATATTGTAGAGACCGATATTATTATTAATGAATATTTGAAAGAATTAAAAGAATTTATCGATAATGAAAATTTAAACGATAATGAAAAAAAATTGGGGTATGCCCTAATTGATTTGTTTGATAACTATGAAAGCATCTTCTCAGGTGCAGATAATAACAAATTCAATAAAAACGTAATCTTACTTTCACTAAGAGAAATGACTAACTTAAGTACTAAAGAGATTAGAAGTTCAATTAAAAGGTTTAAAAAATTATATACAGTTATTCAGATTAAAATGAAAAACTAATTAAAAAAGTATTTATAGGTATGCCAAGACCACAAAGAAAAGAAATTAATTTCACGAAAGATTCAATCTTGTCTTTAATGCAAGAGATTTACAATGAACTTGTAGAACAAAGACAAACTGCAATCAGAATACAAAATAAGATGTTAGCAATGTTAAAAGACCCTGCTGACATGACAACTATTGGACCTGTAATTGAAAAACAACAAAAAATAGTCAACGATTGTGTTGAAAAGAAAATTAGTTTATCAAAATTACAATCTGGTATTTGGGAAAAATCTAACAACAATACAGAATCATTTTCTCTTGCAGATTTAGATGACGATTTAATACAAAATCTTATAGAAAAAGATGTTTCTAACGATGAAGAAACGTATAAAATGAAATAAGAGATGCAAGCAATAGATATAACTTCAGCACAAGATTCGATACAAGGTAAGATAAAATCATTTAAAACTTATATCGATGTTTCTGGCGCTGCCAAAAGTTTAAAAAATGCGGGTGATTCATCGACTAAAGCATCATCACAAATTACATCTCAGTTAGACAAAATTAAAAATCTACAAAAAAGATTTTTTAGAGAACCACCTAATTCAATGGACCAATTGTTAGGGTTCTTAGGTCAAACTCAAGGAACTGGTTCAGGAACTTCAACATATATTAGAAAAAAAATGTTAGAAGCCGCTGCGTTAATTGAACCAAAGTTATCAGTCATCATTAAAGAGGAAACAATTAAAGCCTTAGGTTGTTCAATTGAACAAACGTATAATGGTATTTCACCTTCAGTTCTTGAATCACAACCTTTACCATTACTACCTCAACAAGAAGGGATTTACATACCAGTTAGTTCTATTGATTTATTTTCTAATTTAAAACAATCACCTGAAACAAATTTTGGTAAAATTTTCTATGAGGCTCAATCACCTTCTGGAGACCAAAAATTTAGACCTTATGGTGGAGATGTTCCATTTCCAATGAACAAACAACTTTATCAGTTAATGGAATCTAACAACACTGGTAGGTCGTTTAATCAAATTAATGGTAAAAATTATTTAGGTAAATCGGGCCAAGATTTATTTGATGTTCAATATTCAAACGTAAATAGTTTTGGGGTTACTGGAGACTATTATCGTATTGCATTAATAAATAGAGAAGATGGTTCAGGTAATATTAGTAATAATGTTGGCGAATTTATTTCAGATTATTATAGTACAATTAAGTTAGTTGATACGGTAGATATTGGAGCTCAAATAGTTAACATCATTTCGGGGGCAGTAAGTATGAATATGCAAGTTGGTTATGGACAACTTGATGAACAATCAAAATTTGACTTATTAATACAAAGAATTTTAGGATTATGTTTTGATTCAAGAAGAGAAATTGATGTAAGTGGTGTCTCCAAAGTTGCGGAACTTGACGGTGTTGATGATAGTTTTTATGAATTAACTGAAATAGATTTAAGAAATATCGAAGTTAAGATTAATAACATCCAAAACGGTGTTATGGAATTTATAGATTGCGACAATGTTAAAGTTCCTGTAGATACTGAAGTTCTTATAAGTCAATTAATCGATTTTAGAGATACTCTAACAGGTCAAACAGTAGAACAACAAGTTGCAACTTTAGAAACTATTGTTGATTCAATATCACAAAATCCAGATTGGAGAGCCACAATACCAACCAATTTTAATGCTAGTGTTTCAATCAACACAAATGTCATTAAAAAAATACCTTTGGCGGTGGCGGCAAGTGTGTTAAGTCCAAAAGTTTTATTACCACTTTACACCTTATTATCAGTAGTTCAATCAGGTGCAACATATACTTACAATCAAGCAGTTACAAGTGCTAATACCGCAACAAATAGTGTAAATACAACAATCACTAATGCTGGAAATGCAGGGGCAAATATTGGACAAGCAGGAAGTAATATAGTTACTAACGGAGCAGATTTTTTAAAGGTATATAAAACATTTTCAATACAAGTTATTTCTAAAGTTAACGCCGAATTTCTTAGAGTTTTATTTGAAATATTAAAAAAAGATATTGTTAATTTAGTAAGTAGTATTATCTCGGACCTTTCTAAATCTCACTTAACCAAAAAATATGCAATGATTTTAAGGTTGATTCAAATTGCATTAATAGTTGCACAATTAATAGGTGATTATAGAAAATGTAAAAATTTATTAGATAATATTTTATTATTGCTTAATTTAATTGGTCAATCTTTAGGTGGACAAACAATACCATTACCATTGTTAGCACTATCAGGTGCTTTACCAGGTATTTCAGCAGAGCAAATGACCATAAACACAATTCAAACCCTTCAAGGTTTGGGAGTTCCAACAGGTGCTCTTCCTGATGGCTCACCCAATCTTATGTTACAATTTAATTTAGCATCAAATAAAGGAATTGTATCTAATATTACTGAAGAAGGTAAAATTGAAGGGATTGGTATATCAGGTCCAGTAACAGGTAAATTAATATAAAATGAAAAACGAAGAATTTCAAAATATATTAGAAGAACAAAAAAATTTAAAAGACTTACCTAACACTAAATTAGTTGAGTTTATGGATTTATTATCTTCTGATTTCGAATTAACAAAACAATCAATTATCACCTCAACAATTTATTTAGATAAAATTGAAGAGTTGTATAATAATACCCTAAACGTATATCAAGACAGAAATAATGGAAGATAATTCAATATTTTTTCAGTGTAGAGTTTTAAATATAGAAGACCCAATGATGCTGGGTAGAATCCGAGGAGTTAGATTAATTGATAACTACGAAGATATATTAAAAAGTATTTCTGACCCGCCATGGAATGAAGAGAAAGATATTTGGACTTCAAGAGACCCTCTTATTTTTAATCCATTATTACCTTATTTTATTTATTCAACACCTAAGGTTGATGAACTTATTCAAGTTATTTACATGAATAAGGATTTCAAATACCAAAACCAATATTATGTCCAAAATACATTTTCAAGTCCAACAACAACTTTTAAAGAATATTATTATGGAGGTAATAAGTTTACGGGTACAGGTATGCAAATTAAAAATCCAAAACCTTTAAAGAACCAAGATGGGTCATATACAGACCAATCAGTCCATAAAGGTGTTTTTCCTCAACCTGGTGATAATGCGATTATGGGTAGAGGTAGTGCGGATATGATTGTCAAAGAAGATGAAATATTAATTCGAGCTGGTAAATTTAAAGGACAATACTTAAAGCCAAATGTAATCCCTGTTGCAAATCAACAAAGAGGATTCTTACAACTTAGTAAATTTCAACAAACCAAACAAAGTTTAGAACCTAAGGTATATTATGAACTTAAAGAAGAAGTACTTTTAACTAAATACTTAATCGAATGGGTTGTAACAAATCCTGAAAATACCCAAGACAAATTCTCAGGAGCGGTATACCTTTATCAACTTAAACCAGATTCTTCAACCAATTCAAAAAACTTAACATTAACAAGTGAAGTTTCTGAAAATCTTAAAAAATTAGTTGCAAGTGAGTCGTTTACGTTATTGCCAAAAACAGAAGTAATTAAATTTATAAATGATTTTATTAAAACTTGTAACACAACTAATGTGACCGCAAGTGGAGTTAAATTATTTTCCGATAATAACGCAAGTACTAAATTTCCAATTTTTTATAGACCTAATTCATTGATGTATTCAAAACTTAATCCGTCAACTAATTCAGGGGCAGGTGCTGGTAATATTGAAGTTAAAAATATTACTGATATATACAGGGCAATTAAATTAACACCAGCGATTAAAGGTGGATACGGATTAATATATGCTAAAGGTAAAGTAGGTATCCCTAAAACTCCTATTAAAAAAGTAGTTCCTCAGTCTAACTATGTTACTTCAGAATCAACATATGGCGCATTAGGTAGTGATAAATTATTTTTATTATCTCATAATTCTCAAATTCCTGGTAAATCAAAAATTAATTTTGACGATACTTTATATGGTATTAGTCCTGAAAAATTTGCGGATGATATTATGCCAAATACTTCAAGTATGGTTAGAGGAGAAGAGTTATTAGAATTAATAGATATGATTGTTAGATTCCTAATTACACATACTCACGCATTTCCTGGACTACCTCCAATACCCGTAACACAAGACGGTTCAAGCACCGCAAAGATACTTACAGAGTTAAATAATTCAGTTGAAAAAATACTTAGTAGTAATATTCGACTTAATTGATATTTATAGTAAAAAGATAAATGTCAATTCTAAGGTCTTACATAGATAAAAATAATACCATCGTATCAAACTCATATGTTAATACAGGAAGAAATCCTGTTATTGAACTAAATTTTGGTGCTTCGGATTACATAGTTCCTAATTACGGATACTCAAGATTACTATTCAACTTAGATTTATCTTTGTTAGAAGAAAATATTGCAACAGGTGTTATATCAACAGGATGTACATCAGCAATGACTCACACATTAAAGATGACAAACACTTCATCATTTGATAACGAACTACTTAATACGTTCATGTCAAACGAAAGAAGAAGAGCAACATCATTTGATTTAATTTTATTCAGAATCCCCAACGTATCAGGTAATACAGGAAATCCACAATATTGGGATGAAGGTGTTGGATACGATTATACAGATTTTAATATTGCTCAAGGAAGCTCACAAGGTGGAATTTCTCCATTAACTTACGTCGATAGTAGAGCATTCTCAACAAGACCATCTAATTGGTACCAAACAACAACAATTGATGATTGGTCTCAACCAGGAGTCTACAGTAACACTAATAATGGTACAGTTAACTATTCAGGTCTTACAATCGTTGCAAGACAACATTTTGAGTTAGGTAATGAAGACCTTAACATGAATATGACTAATGAGATAAATGGTATCTTAAACGGTTCTATCACAGGTGTCACGGGTTGGGGAGTTGCTTATCTTCCTCAAATTGAAAACATCACTGGATTAACCGATAGTTACAGTGTTGCATTCTTTTCAAGACATACTCAAACTTTTTATCAACCATACCTTTTAACTAATTATGATGACTTAATTCAAGATGACAGGAATTTATTTTTGAAGAGCCAAGAGAACAAATTGTTTTTATACATTTATCAGAATGGTGATTTAGTTAATTTAGATGCAGACCCGTTTGTTAGAATTGAAGACCGAAATGGTGACGCGGTGACAGGAATGGCATCTTTATCTACTTGTTTAAGAACTAAAGGTGTTTATGAAGTTGTAGTTCCTAATGGATTTACATCATATCCAACACCTTGTCAATTTTACGATGTATGGTCAGGTTTAACAATTAATGGTCAAGGTATTCCAAACGTAACAAATCAATTTACATTACAACAATATAATGCGGGAATCCAAATTGGACCTTTGTCTAAAGAACCATCTAAATTTGGATTTAGTTTTTACGGTATATTACAAAATGAACAAATATTAAATACTGATATCAGAAAAGTTGGTGTGACAATTAAAAAGGCTTACACTGGCCAACAATTATTAGATAACGTTTCTTCATTTTATAGAGTATACGTAAAAGAAGGTACTACGGAAGTTCAAGTCCAAGATTGGACTCCTATCAATAGAACTCCAAACGAATTTTATTTTATATTTGATATGAGAGATAAAATACCTAATCAATATTATGTAGACATTCAAGTGAATACTTCAGGAGAAAAAGATACTTATAAGAAACAATTAACCTTTAATATTGTAAATACAAAACAATCATGAGTAAAATAGTGAAATTAACAGAAAAAGATTTGAACCATCTTGTAATGAAAGTTCTTAAAGAACAAGAACAAGAATTGGCTAATTATATGTTCTTTAGTAACTTAGAACAAATAAAAAGACAATGTGAGATGATGATGGATATGGACCCAAATAAGATTGACGACATAATTCAAAATGGTCATGATTGGGCGGATGACCATATATCTGAAGCCAAGACCAATATTGACCAAGTATTTGATTTTTTTAAAAATAAAATGTCAGAAGAATCTGAATATGTGGATTATGAAGACATTAATGAAGGTAGAAAAAAAACAGGAACTCCACTTTGTTCAAGAGGCAAATCAGCCGCAAAATCAAAATTTAAAGTATATCCAAGCGCTTACGCAAACGGGTATGCCGTTCAAGTATGTAAAGGTAAAATAAAAGGATTAGACGGTAAAAGACATTGTTCAGGTGCATATTGTTAACTTTTCATTCTGTAAACATAGATAAAAATGAAAATGACTTGGAAACTTGAAAAAGTTTCTTAAATTTGTTATTCAAATATTAATATGGAAAAAGAAGACAAAAGAACTGTGGGGTACTTCACAAGATTATTATTCAGATTTTATCTTAAACTGAAAGATAAATTCGACCAAAGTCCAAAAATTACGGATGAAGAAAAATATTGCGTACAAATTTGCTTAAAACTATTAGAGAATTCATCATCTAAATTAACATTCGCTCCTGTATCTTCAACTAGATTTATAGTAAATGAAGATAAACAAATGTTCGTGGTGATTAACAATCACACAATCAACATTACTAATCACGTTTATTCTTACACCGTATATGTACAAGAATCTTCTTCATATACAAAAGTAGTTAAGAGATTTGACACACTCTTAGAAGAAGAAAGACAAAATATTCAAGAAGAAATAAGACGTAATATTAAACATTCATTACAATGTATTTTGAATGGTCTTAACTAAGATGTTCCCTTAGAACTCTTTTTATTGTTTCAGTTATTGACTCATTTTTTGGTTTGTAATGTGTCATCTTAGGTTTGTTTCCTGTACCCGATTTAGAGTGAGTTTTTTCTGCCGTTCTTTTTTGTTGACATGCTGACCTTTTTTGTGAATCGGTCATTTTACTGGCAACACCCGCGGCACGACATTTAGGATAACCTTTATCACTTGCCTCAGGTCTACCACATGGTGGATGTCCTCCACCTTCTTTTTTACGACAAATATTAACCCATGGTCCTTTTGGTTGTGAACTACCTTTTGGAGCTTTCTTTTTTCCAAACCAAACGGCTAAGTCCTCATTTAAAAAAGACTCTTTTAATGGGTCTCCACTCATTGTTGGGTTTATTGCTGACCCTTCTTCATCGTTCTGACCTGTATAGAAACTCTTAAGATATGCATCAATACGAGACAATTTATCTGTTCTATTTTCAATCTTTTTTCTCATTTTAGGAGTTTCTTTAAAATCACCATCAGCCTCTTCATAAGCCAATTCTGCATTATCGTATTTGTAAACAGGAATATTAAACGGGCCAAGTTGGTCCTTAGTCCAATCTTGTGGTGCAAGGACAATAGGGACTTTGTAATGACCCGAGCTTCCCGAACCTGTAGCTTCTTTAATATGTTTCTTATTTAATCCCATGTGTTTCTATAAATAGTTTAACAAACAAAAAAAGGGTCTCACGGGACCCTTTTTCATTTATAACTTATTTCCACAAGACGGACAGAACTTAAAGTTTGTTTTTGTCTTGGTTCCACACTCAGTACAATATTGTCTAATGTCTTCTGCGGTTTTGTTTTTTGTGCTTGATGGTTGAATCTTAAAATTAACTTCATGCGATGTATAATAATTAAATTCTTGATATGAATTGGTAAATGACTGATTTGATTCATTTCCTTTTTCGACTATACCCGTTTCAATTGACTTACTTTTCTTACTTCGAAGTTTGCCATTCAACAACGTTTTTGATGTGTCAAATTTACTTCTAAAAGTATCTGAATTAACAGAACTTGTAAAAGTTGAATTTGATGTATTAACTGTCGATAATGTTGTTGTTCCATAAGTAACTCCTCCTGTAGTACTAATTGTAGTACCAAAATGTGGAACATAACCACCAGTATTACTTCCATAGACTATACCATTTCCATAGATAGTTCCTGACGATAATGCAAAATTATTCCTTGATGTTTGTTCATCATAGAACTCAATTCTAACATCTCCGTTTAAATCGATTGCAGACCTGTTTTCTGACGTATCTTTAACTTCATAGGTACTGAACTCAAACTTGTTGTTAGAGTCAAGGAAACGTTCTAAAAAGACCCTCTGACCTGGTTTTAATACAATACCACTTGTGGAAATGTATTCACCATTTAATTTGACCTTTACAAGGACTGATTTTTGTTTTGGATTATGAAGTTCAAATTCAAAGTTGTCTTTATTATTTAAAAAGACGAGATGGCCATTATAGACCTTTAGACGTGACTTTTTCTTTGTGATGTGCGCAGTCGGTTTGCCCACTTGTGTTGCGTAATTCATGTTGTTAAATTTTACAATAGTTTAATG
>B570J29032_109958553_pt1 | contig 13571 bp, 13 predicted proteins | sample LakMenEpi16Nov12_FD_29032 | JGI IMG/M metagenome (IMG submission 29032)
TTTAGCCAATTTACCCAAAGGCATTTATTTTCTTAAACTAATTGACGAAGATTTTAAAACCTATACCCAAAAAATAATTGTGGAATGAGAAAGTTATTAATCATTATAATTATTTTGTTATTTTCTTTTCAAGGCAGGGCACAGATGTGGTGTCCTCCCGGTGCAACTTGGTATTATGGTGCTTACGCCATGTATCCGCAAGTTAATGGTTATCATAAATATGAGTACACAAACGACACAATAGTTAATAGTTTAACATATAAAAAAATCAAAAAAACATTTACCGGTTTTAACCCTTTTTACGGCGCTGGTATTACAACAAAAACCGAAAATTTATTGTTTATGCGAGAAAGCAATAATGTTATTTATTATTGTAACGATACACTTTACGATTTTAATGCCAGCATTGGAAATACTTGGTTAAGAAATAGAACTTGGCTAAATTTTCAGCTAGCAGCAGTATGCGATGCTCCGAGGAGAAAAGTTACAGTTTTAGATACTGGGCACATTGTTATTAATACAAGTAATTTAAAAACATTAAAATTGCAATATGAATATAAATGGAGAGAAACAGATACTGAACCTATTAAAACTTACACAGTTTTAATTTGTGAAAAAACTGGCAATATAACATCCACAAATGACGTTAGCAATGGTTTATTGTTTGAACCAGGTTCCTGCGAAACTGTAAATGCAGTTATTCACCCGGTTGCGAGTACTGGTTTAAGATGCTACGCGGATAATAATTTTGCACCATACTCTCCACCAAGCTACACTAATACCTGCACTTACATTAATACTACAAACATTTTCGAAATAAAAAGTTCGAATGAAAATATACTTATTTACCCTCAACCCGCCAATAATATACTTAATTTAAGCAGCCCATTATTTAGCAACAAAAAAGTACAAGTAATCATTAACAACACTATAGGGCAAATGGTATTAAACACCAACATACAATTTACAAATGGCAGCTGCCAAATTAATGTAGCCACTTTAACCAAAGGGTTTTATTTGCTTAAACTAACCGACGAAGATTTAAAAACTTACACCCAAAAAATAATTGTGGAGTAACTTTATCTTTCCAGTTCCTCTTTTTTAACACCAAACAGCATATTAAGAATACCGGTAACAAAGGAAAGTATCAAACTAAAAAATAAGGCCGTCCAGAATCCATTCACACTAAAGCCTGTTACAATTTTATCGGCAAACAAAATAATAATACCATTAATAGCCAACAAAAACAAACCTAAAGTAACAATGGTTACCGGTATGGTTAAAATCGTTAAAATAGGTTTAACCACGGCATTTAAAAATGCCAATACTACTGCCACTAACAAAGCAGGTAAGTACCCTTGTAAATGCACGCCGGGCAAAATATGCGCTACAATAAAAACAGCCAAAGCAGATACAATTAATTTAATTATAAAATTCATGATGATTGTTTAAATATTTTGTTCAACAAAGTTAGTTAAATCCACAAACTCCTTCACGGATAGTTGTTCCGGACGTTGGGTGAAAAGAGGGTGGTGCAACGTTTTATTATTTAATAAGCTTTGCACAGAGTTGCGTATCATTTTGCGCCGTTGATTAAAACAAGCCTTCACTACTTTCACAAACAGCTTTTCATTACAATTAAGTTGTTTGGTTTTATTACGTTTAAGTCTAATTACTGCACTTTTAACTTTGGGCGGTGGTGTAAACACGTTTTCATGAACAGTAAAAAGGTATTCAATGTCATAAAAAGCCTGTAACAGCACACTTAAAATGCCATAGGTTTTACTACCGGGTTTTTCGGCAATACGCTCCGCCACCTCTTTTTGAAACATGCCAACCACAACCTCAACATCGTTTTTATGTTCAAGCACCTTAAACATAATTTGACTGGAAATATTATAGGGAAAATTGCCAATCACGTTAAACTTCTCATCAAATAGTTGGTTTGGTTGGCTGGTTAAGAAATCAGCAAACAAAAATTTTTCGGCAGCATGCGGATAATTTTCTTTCAGGTAAGCAATGCTTTCTTCATCCACATCAAGGGCCTTAAAATTAACGTTTGAAGCAAGCAAGTGTTTTGTTAATACGCCCATACCTGGGCCAATTTCAATAACGGGTTGAGTATCATTAACACTTAATAAAGCTTCTACGATGCTTTTTGCAATGCTTTCGTCATTCAAAAAATGTTGTCCTAAATGCTTTTTAGCTTTTACAGATTGCATGCCTTAATTTTTTACGAAACTACTAAAAAAAGCGCTTAAAGTTTTTGAATTATCAATTACCTGAATTATCCGGAAAAATTAGCTAACAAACACTATAACATTTATTAGTTTTAATTAACAAGCTATTGATTTTGAATTCCGTACCTTTAACGAAACACATTTTATGAAAACATTTATTTGGTTAGTATTAGTATTAAACTTAGGTTTTTGCTGCATAAGTAAAGCACAATTACCAATTAAAGAAAATCAAGATTTGTATTTTGATGTTTGGGTAAAAGAACACCGACCTATAAAAAAAGAAGCTTTGCTTCAAGCCAATACAATTGCCGATGTTATTCCCGGCTATCCTGTTAATTGGATTAGTGATTATTCTTCGATAGAAATAACAACTATTTCAAAGGGGACAAAATTAAAGGCTGTTAGCAGTAACACCGTTTTAACAGCAGAACAAAAAAAACTGTTGAATAATTTAATGATTGGCTCTGAGTTGATTGTTGAAGTGTTTTATGCAGAAAAAAACGATGTTACTAAAATTAAAGAACCGCGTAAAATGCATACCGAATTCACCATTTCACCTGAAATGAATGCATCCTACGTTGGTGGTATGAAAATTTTAATGAGTTATTTAAAGGAAAATGCCATTAATAAAATTCCAAAAAATCTGGTAAAAACTTTTAAGCAGAGTGCTGTTATATTTACTGTAAATGAAGAGGGTGTAGTAACTGGCTCAGCTATTTCTAAAACAACAGGTGATAAAGCTACTGATCAGCTATTGTTAGATGCATTAAGTAAAATGCCTAAATGGATGCCTGCTAAAACTAAAGATGGAAAATCCATTTCACAAGTTTTTGAGTTTACCATCCGAAGCGCAAGTGAAGGATGTTAAAATCGCTTAGGCTTTATTAGTTTGTTTACCACCTAAAGCCATCAAATAAGATTTGATTAATTCTTCTAAATTACCATCCAGGACTCCTTCCGCATTTGTTATCTTTAATTCGGTACGGTGATCGTTTACCATTTTATATGGGTGCAATACATAACTTCTGATTTGTGAACCCCATTCTATCTTCATTTTACCTTCTTCTATAGCATTCTTGGCCTCGTTACGTTTACGCATTTCCAATTCATACAATTGTGACTTCAACATTTGCATGGCACGCTCACGGTTACCCAGCTGCGATCGTTCGATTTGACAAACGACAACTATACCCGTTGGCTTATGCAGGAGCTGCACTTTTGATTCTACTTTGTTTACGTTTTGTCCGCCTGCGCCCCCGCTTCGAGAGGTGCTCATTTCAATATCATTTGGATGAATATTAATTTCGATACTGTCGTCAACCACCGGATAAACATACACCGAAGCAAAGCTGGTGTGTCGTTTGGCGTTACTGTCAAACGGACTAATCCTTACAAGGCGATGCACGCCATTTTCGCCTTTTAAATAACCATATGCAAAATTACCGTCTATTTGTAAGGATACCGATTTTATTCCGGCCACATCGCCGGCATTATAGTCCAACTCACTCACTTTAAATCCTTGTTTTTCAGCCCACATTAAATACATACGCATTAACATTCCCGCCCAATCGCAACTCTCTGTGCCACCGGCTCCGGCATTAATTTGTAACACACAGCTGAGTTTATCTTCCTCGGCACGCAACATGTTTTTAAACTCGATGTCTTCGAGCGCATGAAGTGTATTATCGTACTCCGCCTGGGTTTCTTCTTCAGTGGCATCTCCACTCTTGTAGAAATCGTACAATGTGTTTAAATCCTCCACTTGGCTTTTAAGCGCATCATAGCCTTGCGTCCAGCTCTTTAAAAGCTTCACGTCGTTTAAAATTTTTTCGGCTTTTTTTGAATCGTTCCAAAAATTAGGGTCCAGTGTTTTTTCTTCAAGGAGTTCTAGATCATGTTTCTTTTTATCGTAGTCAAAGAAACCCCCTCAACGCGCCACTGCGATCATTCAAGTCTTTTAATTGTTCAAATGTAAACATGGTTGCAAAGATATCATTTAATCCTTACAGTTTTTGATATTCTTCACTTAAAAATGTCATTAGTTCTTTTATGTAACCACTACTAAAATCAAACTTAATGCCAGCCGCTTCATAAATTTGAGGAATGGTGGCAGTATAACCCAAGCTTAATGCTTTTTTATAATTCTCAATGGCTTGTTTTGGATTTTGTCGGTATTGTCGCCACATGGCTATTGCGCCTAATTGCGCAAATCCATATTCAATGTAATAAAACGGAACTTCAAACAGATGCAATTGCACTTGCCATTTACGTGCCAAGTTGTTTTCTAAGCCTGTGTAATCTATTACCTCGGCATTAAATTCTTTTGCAATGCTTAACCAAGTTGCTTTGCGTTCTTCTGGTGAATGATTGGGGTTGGTATAAATCCAATGTTGAAATTTATCAATCGTCGCAATCCATGGTAAGGTGTCTATTACACTTTCCAGTTGTTGTTTTTTTGCGCGAATTAAATCATGATGGTTTGGAAAAAACACATCCCAATGTTCCATGCTAATTAATTCCATGCTCATGCTTGCCAACTCTGCCACCTCACTGGGCGGCGATTTAAATTCTACTAATTCCTGATGCTCATATAAAAACGAGTGAATAGCGTGTCCGCCTTCATGCACCATGGTTGTCAAATCTCTTAATAAACCAACTGAGTTCATAAAGATAAATGGTATGGCCGTTTCATATAAAGGATACTGATATCCGCCAGGTGCTTTCCCTAATCTGCTGTCTAAATCCAAGCGTTTGTGTTTATCCATTTCTTGTATGCAAAAACCAAAATACGGATCTATCTTGTTAAAACAAGTCATGGTTTTTTCTATTAATTCAGCTCCGTTTTTAAATGGTTGTAATGGGGGTAAAGCCTCTTCATCAACACTCGTATCCCAAGGTTTATAAGTGCTTAGATTTAATTTTTGTTTTCGCTGTTGGTGCAAATTATTTAAGAGTTCAACGGCATGGTCTTTTACCGATTGATGAAATGTTAAACAATCTTGCACTGAATAATCAAAGCGACCCAAGGACTGGTGTTTAAAATCCCGGAAGTTTGAAAACCCTGCGTTTAAGGCAACTTGATGTCTAAGCGAAATTAATTCGGTGTATAAACTATTTAAGGCTTCTTCGTCTTGTGCCCTTCTGGTTTGGAGTTTTGTGTAAACTTGTTCGCGAATTGATCTGTCGAGGTTTTTTAAATAAACGCCGGCCTGTTGCATGGTGATGGTTTTACCATCATGCTCTATGCTTTGTGCGCCGCTGATCTCCCCAAATTTTTGTTCAAGTTCTTGTAATTTGGTGTTGAGTGGAATATTTTCTTCCCTAAATAAATCGATACTGTTTTTAATTCCTCTAAAGTAGATTGGATAACCTGATTCGACGAATTGATTCTTAAACGAACAATTATTTATTTTAAGGTTTAGTTGATTTGTTATTGGCGCCATGTGTGGCTCAATGTTCTGAACAAAGTCATTAAAGTGGTCTCTGAGCTTTGTGTCTGTCGTATCACAGGTCATATTAATATAACGCCATGCCATGTTCTCGCTTATCACAGCGCCTAATTCACTTGCATCTAACAATAATTGCTTCAAATCATTTACTGCATTTAAGTTTCTCGCAAGTAAGTTATCAAAATAGGGTTTTAAATTTTCCCATGTTGTGATGGTAAACTCCGGTTCAACAAAATTTCGTTTCATAATTAAATGGTGTAGGTCGAGTTTTTTCCTATATTATCGTAATTTTTAGCAATCCATTTGTCACAGGCTTCGTAACCTTTATTTTTAAGGTGCATTAAAAAATCCCAGGTTGTATTTAACTTACTTGATAAATTAAAATGTGACAAGGTATTATCAGCACTTAAACCATGTAGATTTATTTTTTTGAGTTTGCCATTTAGTGTTATGCCCTGCTCAACCAGCGAGTTAATAAACTCAAGGTGTTCTATTTCTAACGCTAAAGAAGAATTAAAACTAATCTCGTTTACACGGTCTTTAATTTCCTCTATGTTAGAAGGCACATTGCTTATTTTAAACGGATTAACTTTTACCAATAAAATATCATCTGTATCAACTGTGCCTGCCGTTAAAGGCGATAATGGTGGATTACCCATGTAACCGCCATCCCAGTAATACTCACCATCAATCTCTACAGCTTCAAATAAATAAGGTAGGCAGGCGCTAGCTAGTACGGCTTTACTGCTAATTTCAGTTGGACCAAATACTTTTGCTTTACATGTTTTTACATTAGTGGCGCAAACAAAAAGCTTAGGTGGTGATATTTTATGTAATTCTTCGAAATCTATTAATTCATTTAATATTTTTTCAAGTGGGTTATAGCCCAGCGGGTTAAACTGATGTGGCGCAAGGTTTTCGGAAGTAACAGTAAAAAACTTATAAAGCGGGCTATAATCCATGTTGCCGGGACTCATCATTTTATCAAACCAAGTTGGCTGTAATGGAGAGAGTTTGCCGGCTTCTGATATTTTGTGCCAAAATTTAACTAATGTATGTTTAGCTAAATTTCTCCCGCCCTTACTTAAACCATAAATGGTGCAAACGCCGTTCATGGCACCTGCACTTGTTCCGCAAATCCCATCAATTTCAATACCCGGCTCATCTAATAGTCTGTCAATTACCCCCCAACTATAAGCACCGTGTGCGCCTCCACCTTGAAGCGCCAAATCTATTTTCTTTACTTTAGTCATATCTCTTTATAATAAATTGTTCTTGAATTGGTTTCAATGCTTTTTGTTTCTAAAATTACTCTTTTTATCTGTTTATTTCGATATGCAATCTTGAGATAGTTAATTAGAAGATTAAAATTTAAATCCTCTTTGACTTCTCCTGAATGCTTATTGTTTGAACTCTCAAAATAATGAATCAAATTCGTAAGTGCTAATACATTATTTTCCTCTCCGGCTAAACGATTGTTTTGGTGATTAGATAGAGCGCTAAACAAAACATCCTCTGCACCGTTTTCAGTTACTATTATTAAACGATAATTACTCTTAGGTGGATGAGTGAAAAATGTCCAATTCTGATGAAAAAAAGGATACACGTAAGCCGAAGCTGCAACTTTTAAACGGCTGTTGGTTTGATAAAAAATCAATGACAAAAAATGAAGCATAAAAAACCCACTTACTACTAATAAAATAATTATTTTAGATGCCTTATTAATAAGTTAAAGATAAACTTTTATGCGTAATTCTCTTCTTTTTTTATCCTTGCTATCAATTTCGATTTTAAGCAAAGGTCAAAATAAATCTATTAGTGTTAAAGAAGCTGTTTTGAAAGGCAGAGGAGCCCTTGCGCCAAAGCGCTTGCAAAATTTAAACTTTACGGCTAATAGCCAACATTACTATTACGCTGATAATTCTGAAATAAATATCTTAGATTCAAAAAGTAACCAAAGCGTTAAACGTTATAATTTAGCAAGCATTAACGCTTTTTTAAAATCAAACAAAACAGATACGTTAACTGCCTTAACACCATTTAAAGTGGTTACACCTGACAGCTTAGTGCTACTCTTGCAAAAAACAAGTTTATGTTTGAATTTTAAATCTAACTCTTTTAATAAGGTTCAAAACAACGTTTTATTAGAGAACGAACTGGCAGATGAAGCACCTAAAACGAAGTACGTAGCTTATCAAAAAAACAATAATTTATTCATTAATAATTTAAAAGAAGAAATTCAAGTCTCACAGGATGGTGGTTATAACTTAGTATATGGGAAATCTGTACACCGCGATGAGTTCGGAATTAACAAAGGAACATTTTGGAGCACTAGTGGTAATTATTTAGCTTTTTATCGCATGGATCAGACAGATGTGACGGATTACCCGGTTATTGATTGGACAACATATCCGGCGTCTAATAAAAATATTAAGTACCCTATGGCCGGGAATAAAAGCCATTATGTTAGCGTTGGTGTTTACAATGTTAGCACTAAACAAACTACTTACCTGAAAATTGATGGACCTAAGGACCAGTATTTAACAAACATTGCTTGGAGTTTGGATGAAAAAACAATTTATGTGGTTGTGTTGAACCGCGAACAAAATCATTTTAATGTAAATGCGTATAATCCAATTAACGGTGATTATATAACAACACTGTTTGAAGAAAAGGATGAAAAATATGCAGAACCTTTGCATTCGGTTTTGTTTTTAAGTAACGGCAAGCAATTTATTTGGCAAAGCCGCCGAGATGGTTTTAATCATCTTTATTTGTACGATGTTTCCGGTAAATTAATAGCACAACTCACCAAAGGAAATTGGGAAGTAAAAAATGTGTTAGGTTTTGATGCCAAAAACGAACAACTATACTTTGAAGCAAATGAACAAAGTCCAATTAACCAAGACGCTTATAAGGTTAATTTGAAAACCAAATTAGTGACTCGTTTAACTAACGGAAATGGTTATCATACCTGCGTTTTATCGCCTAATGGCGAGTACTTGTTAGATAACTTTTCGAGTTGCTATATTCCACGAGAATACTATTTTATTAATGCCAATACCAAAAAATCCGGCTTAATCTTTAAAGCAGAAAACCCTATTGCTGAATATAAAACCGGGAAATGGAAATTACAAACTATTCCAAATAAAACAGGGCTTGCATTACATAGCCGTATTTTTTTGCCTGTAGATTTTGACAGTACTAAAAAATATCCTGTGCTAATCTATTTATACAATGGTCCGCATTCGCAAATGGTTACTAACACCTGGATGGCCGGAGGAGAATTGTGGTACCAATACATGGCTCAAAAAGGTTACATCGTTTTTACCTTAGACGGCAGAGGAACCAGTTACAGAGGTAAAGCGTTTGAACAAGCTACGTTTCGTCAATTAGGAACAGCAGAAATGGAAGACCAATTAGCAGGAGTAGATTACCTTAAATCATTGCCCTATGTGGATTCAAAAAGAATTGGAGTGCATGGTTGGAGTTATGGCGGATTTATGACTACCAGCTTAATGACGCGTAACCCGGGCGTATTTAAAGTAGGCTGTGCCGGAGGACCGGTTATTGATTGGACTTATTATGAAATTATGTACACCGAAAGATATATGGACACGCCAAAAGAAAATCCGGAAGGTTATAAAAACAACAACCTCCTAAATTATATTGATAAGCTTAATGGTAAACTATTAATGATTCATGGTGCACAAGACGATGTGGTGGTTTGGCAACACTCTGTTCTTTACCAACGCAAAGCGGTTGAGTTAGGTGTACAATTAGATTATGCAATTTATCCGGGCCACTATCACAATGTACTTGGAAAAGACAGGGCACATTTAATGGAAAAAATTTGTAATTATTTTACGGATAATTTATAGTTCAAATACGCCGTTTAACTTATTAATTTCTTTTTGATAATCTGTTATTGGAAAGTAACCATGTTTGCTTATTATTGATTTATTTGCTGCACCAAGTTCGAATAAAATAAATTTTTTTACGTTCCCTTCAATTGGTTTTTTTATATAGTGATATAAAGGTCTTGTTAAAGGGTAATCTCCTTTAAGTACACTGTTTAACTCAAGTGGTGTTACTTGTTGCGTATGAATATCTAAACTCAAAGGCATGCACCACACTTTGCCATTTGGTTTCCCAATTGAATCAACCAATACATTTAAACTGCAATAACCAAAAGCTCCGTGGTTATTCATCGTGCTATCTAAAATTTCTTGATTGGTGTTTAATTCTATAAAATCTTTGCTGTAGTTTTTTAGGTCAAACTTATCAAGAAGATATGAATAGGTACCTGAATTTTGATTGCGTCCGAAACGTTTAATCAAAATATTTTTGCCCCCAACTTCTTTCCAATTATTAATTTTCCCCTCTAGTATTTGTTTAACTTGTTCAAGTGTTAAATTAGCTACTCCCAACTTTGAATTAGTAATGATCACAATTGCATCCATAGCAAACATTATAGGAATTAAATCGATTCTTTTATCCACAAAAAGCTTCTTTTCATTTTCGTTAATCAGCCTTGAGGCATTTATAATTTCCAATTCGTTTTCTAATGATTTTTTGAATCCAATTGAGGTGCCTCCACCGCTTAATTCAAAGGTTATTGAACTATCAACCATATAATACTCTTGAACCATTGCCTCTACCAAATTTAATTCAGTGTCAGATCCTCCAATTTTAATAAGTGTTGATTCTGGAGACGTTTTATTTGGTGCGTTCTTCTCAATTGATTTGGAGTTACAAGCGAGTAAACTAACCATTGTAATTATACAAGCAAACTTTATGTTCATACGATTCATTTTTAGGCTAAATTGTATAAATCATTTAATTAAAAGTTTAAGCTAGTGTTAACTTTCGAATAATTATATGAGACTTTGCAATTATTTCTTAATGTGGGTTGACTCTGTTAGTAAAGAATCTGAATAACTGCAGTAAAGCGAAGATTTTAAAAAATACAAACTTTTAGGTAGAGTTTCTAATTTGATGGTAGATTCAAAAAATAATTTAGTGTTGTAGCTAACCAAATTACTATCTCTTTGATAATACAAAAATTCATTGCTCACTTGAAATTGATTTAAACCTTTTATACCTATTGTTTTAGTATAAGTTCCATAAATGTCAAATACCTGAATTCCCAAATCAGAGCAATTCATATATAGCATTCCGTTTTGCTCCAACAAAAGATTTGGCTTCAGTTGTAACTCTAAAACCTGATTTAAGTTGCCGGTTCGATTTACAATTTTAGATTGTGCATTAAATCGTATCAATTCTGAATTACGCTTATCGAATATCCAAAAGCTGTTGTTGGCGCTGGCACAAACTAATTCTGTTTGTTCATACCCTAATTCCTCCAAATTAACCGGCTCACTATTAACTGAAAGTAAATTATCCAAAAAAACAATCTGTTGAAAATCTTTATAATATGCAATTATTTTAAGCGGGTTTGTTACATCCAGACTTGTTACATCTCCTAATTTTAAATTGCTATACCGGTTTATTAATTTGCCCTGAACACTGTACTTCGTAATCTCTTCATGATTAACAAAATAAATGTTACCAAGATTATCTACCTTAAAGTACTGATGCTTTTGTATAATTTTTAGTGGTGTAGTTTGTATAAAACTCAAACAAAACAAAAGTGGTACAAGTATTTTATACAATTGTATCTTCAATTAAAACTGCCCTGTTTCTACTAATTTAACTGCTCGTTCAATCATCACATCTTCTACGGGATCATATTGAACCTTCATGCTGTTGCCAAACAAACTGGCTAAAGCTTGCCAAAAACAGGCCTGGAAATTTCCACGCATTTGTTTAACAATTTCGTAGGTTGTTTTACCGGTTTCTCTGTCAATTAATTTCATTAAAACCCTTCCTTGCGAAACGCTCAGCCCTTTTAATTCATCCTCAAATTCTTTTCGCAAATCTTTCTCGCAAATTTTTAAAAATGCTTTTTTAGTGTGTTCGTTCTTAATTGTTAAAAGCGCCTTATCATATTCACTCAATTTGGCAGATGCCAGGATTGCATAAGGATAAACTTTTTTAACATTATGCTTCGTTCTGGTCCACAACTCGTACTGGCGATTATTCTTAAAAACAAAGGTGGTATAAACCTCAACGCCGTTACATGTAAAAACCGGAATTGTATCGCCATTTACAAGTTCGGCAGGGCACCTGAATCCTCTTTCGGGTGGCATGCTTATGTCTTGTGTGATAGATTGAGCCAAAAGAAACTCAAAGGAAATACAACAAAATATAAAACTTAAATATTTAAAGCGTACGTTCTTCATATACACTTATTAATTAGTGTCTACGCAAATAGTAACCTACAAGTTGCGTGCTAATTATAATCTGTTGGCCTTCCATTTGCTTTTTTTAACAGCCTCTTGGTTATTAACGAAAGCAAGGTCTGTTTTATTGCCCTTAAAAAGCACGCTTCCTGCAATAGCAGCCAACTCATCAAACGCAGTATTGTGTTGGTTTAACATTTCAGGCTGAAAATAATTTTTAATGAAACCAGTGTCGAAGTTACCTGACACAAACTGAGGGTGGGTTAATACAAATTTACAAAACTCTAAAGTTGTTTCAACGCCCACAATTTTATAATCGTTTATAGCTCGCAGCATTTTTTCAATCGCTTCGGTTCTGTCCTTTCCATGCGTAATTAATTTAGAAATCATGCTATCATAATATATAGGGATTTCCATGCCTTGTTCAAAACCATCATCTACCCTAACCCCATTACCTTGAGGAACCTTATATACTAAAAGATTACCAACTTCAGGTAAAAAATTATTCATCGGGTCTTCAGCGCATACACGCACTTCGATGCTGTGCCCGTTTATTTTCAAGTCCTCTTGCTTAAAACTTAACTTTTCATTTCTGGCCACCTTTATTTGTTCCTTAACCAAGTCTAATCCTGTAATCATTTCACTTACCGTGTGTTCTACCTGTAAGCGTGTATTCATCTCCAAAAAATAAAAATTTAAATCTGCATCCACCAAAAACTCAACCGTTCCTGCGCCACTATAATTACAAGCTTTAGCAACATCCACCGCACATTTTCCCATTTTAGCTCTCAACTCAGGGGTTAAAACAGCACTTGGCGCTTCTTCTATAACTTTTTGATGACGGCGTTGAACGCTGCACTCACGCTCGAATAAATAAACGCAATTACCATGATTATCAGCAATTAATTGAATTTCTATGTGACGGGGTTGGCTTGCATATTTCTCAATAAACACGGCATCGTTTCCAAAGGCTGATTTAGCCTCGCTCATGGCTAATTTCATCTGCTCCTCTATTTCACTTTCTTTTTCTACTAAGCGCATACCTTTACCTCCACCACCGGCGCTGGCTTTAATTAAAAGCGGAAACCCGGTTTCTTTAGCTATTTTAATAGCCTCCTTTACATTAGAAACTGCTCCTTCGCTGCCGGTTATCATGGGCACATTCATTTTTTTAGCCGTTGCCTTCGCACTTAATTTATCCCCCATCATGTCCATGCTTTCCGGGCTTGGACCAATAAATGTGATACCTGCTTCTCGAACCTTTCTTGCAAAGTCAGCATTTTCACTTAAAAAACCATAGCCGGGGTGAATGCCGTCCACTTTAAGCTCTTTACAAATTGCAATGATTTTATCGCCTTGCAGATAAGATTGAGAACTGGGAGGTGGTCCAATACAGACAGCTTCATCCGCATATCTCACAAATGGTGCATTTCTATCTGCCTCGCTAAAAATAGCCACTGTTTTAATTCCCATTTCCTTTGCACTTCGCATCACACGTAAAGCAATTTCTCCTCTATTGGCAATAAGTATCTTTTGCATAACTAAAATTTATGTGCTTAAAGATAAATAAAAAACCC
>B570J29032_109958554_pt1 | contig 13571 bp, 33 predicted proteins | sample LakMenEpi16Nov12_FD_29032 | JGI IMG/M metagenome (IMG submission 29032)
AACCATTTATTACACTTGATAAATTACACGATGCGGTGTTACAAAAACCATTTATTACACTTGAATATCCACCCGATGCGGTGTTATATGCACCATTTATTACACTTGATAAATTACACGATGTGGTGTTGAAAAAACCATTTATTACACTTGATAAATTACACGATGCGGTGTTGCCACAACCATTAATTACACTTGATGTATTTGCTGATGCGGTGTTACAAAAACCATTAATTACACTTGATAAATCACACGATGCGGTGTTACAAAAACCATTAATTACACTTGAATTTACCCCTGATGCGGTGTTTAAACAACCATTTATTACACTTGAATATGAATTAGGTGCGGTGTTTAAACAACCATTTATTACACTTGAATTTATACCTGATGCTTGGTTACAAAAACCATTAATTGCACTTGAATAATAACCTGATGCGGTGTTACAAAAACCATTAATTACACTTGAATATGAATTAGGTGCGGTGTTTAAACAACCATTTATTACACTTGATAAATTACCCAATGTAGTATTACAAAAACCATTAATTACATTTGAATTTATACCTGATGCTTTGTTATTACATCCCGAAATAACTGATGAAAATGTTCCATTTGAACAATTATTTTTGCCTCCTAAAATGTTTGAAAGACAGGCAGTTGAACAATTATTTTCTCCTCCGCCTACAAACGAAGCATAACCCAATGAGTTATTTTTATATCCACCACTAATTGTTGAATAACATGAACTTAATAACAAATCAACTCCAATTCCCCCAACTCCATTAAATCCTAAACATCCACCACCTCCACCTGTTCCTGTTACATTTTGTAATCCGCCACTAATAGTATTGTGTTTACCTGTGGTAGAATTATTTTCTCCTCCGCCTACAACTGAATAATTACCTGATGTAGTATTTGATTTACCAAAAGCGGTAGAGTAATCTCCACTTGTTGTATTATTACTGCATATTCTAACAGAAGAATTAATTCCTGCTCCAAGTTGAATTATAGGAGTTCCTCCACCTCCTCCTCCACTTGTTGAATTAGCTTCAAAACTCCATTGTCCTTCGCCAATTAATGTAATGATACCTCCTGCACCATTGGTATTTATAGTTAGTGTTTGTCCTCCGTTTACTAAATCATTATCAAAACCATAAATAACAATATTATTTACAGAAGCATTGTTGCTTATGTCTATAAATCTTACTCCTATATAATTGTAAGGCGTATTTGAATTGTTTGGGTCTGAAAATATTAGTTGAGAATTTGGTAGAACTATTTCTACCTGTCCTCCATCATTTGTGTTTGCTTGAACGAAAAGGTCTGTTGGTGATAAGAATGTTCTTCCTGAACCAACTATTCTAAAACTTTGAGGCATATTTCATAATTTTATTTTTGCTCGTTTTATTTTTTTTCAAATTTAATATATTTTAATTAGCTTTCCAATTTTTAAAATACACTCTATCCCTTATCATATTTTCAACTACTTCATTACGTTTAGTCATTGATAATTGATGTGTATATTTAATTTTATATTCCATTAAAGGATATTTTCTTAAAATTTCATATTTTAAATTTGAATCCATAATTAAAGAATATATGAATAACTGCTCAATAAAAACACTTGATAATTTTCTTTTTAATCCATCACTTGTAGAAGGAATTTCTTTTGTTTTTTTTACAAATTCATAAGCTACTTCATAATATTTTTTAATTAATTCTAAAGATTCATTTGTGAAACAACCAAATACTCCACAATTAAATGCCCCATCATAAATGGTTATTTCTTTAGGTAAAATATTTTTGAAAAATTCTATTGCTTCTAAATAAAAGAAATACCCATCATTTATATATTCTATTTCTTGAAAAAGAAAATCTTTTTTAACAAGTTCTTCAGAAAATTTTTCCCAAATAAAAACATCATTGTCAATATGTATAAAAGGTTCTTTTTGAAGAGAATAAACATATATTTTACTTAAAGACCAACAATCATCACTTAACCAATTAATATTATCCATGACTACCTCAATACTTGTAAAAGGTAGTTGTTCTAAATATGGTGTAATCCACTCATAACCTCTTTCATCGGTGTAAAAATAAACTTCATCATAATGTTGTTTTACTACATTACAGGCTAAAATTGTAGATTCAATCATTTTTTCTATGGAAGAAAATCCATGAGATTTTCCATCTATACATGGTTTAGTCCACATTGACATTATTATTCTCATAATTCATTTTTTTATAAACCACCAACTTGTATGTCTGTATACATGATTTTCTGAATATTGTAAATCTGAAAAAATTACATTGAATGATTTTATATTCATTATGTCAAAAGCATCTTTCATATCGTGGTGATGAAAGTCATGACCTGATATTAAACAACCTTTTTTTAATTTCGGCATCCAAGAATTTAACTCTCTAATTAATTGTTGAGCAAAATGTTGAGTATCAAAAAAAATAAAATCTACTGAATCATTTTCAAAATGTCTACTCGAAGTTACAGAATCTTCTCGTATAAAGTTAATTGTTTTTAATCTTTCTTCTCCAAGATTTTCCTTAAATTCCTGTTCTACATTTCCACAGGTAGAAAAGTTGTCTATAACATAAAGACTTATTTTTTTATTACTTCTTTTTATTGAATCAATTAGATAACAAGTTGATTTTCCTTTGAAACAGCCTAATTCTACAAATGTTGTATTTTCTTTTGCTTCTAATATTGCTTTGTCGTAAAGGCTTGTGATTTCTTGCTCACACCATCCTTCTATTTCAGTATAGTTATTTACCATTTGAATAAATTAAAAATCCCCTTGATTTCTCTTGGGGAATTTTATCATAGTTTAGAGTTTTATAGTCCTGCTTGTATTCTAAAGAGCCGTATGCTTCGCAATTAACTTTTTTAGTCTTACAAGAAAAAAAAGAGAGAAGCAGGAAAACAAAAATAATATTTTTTTTATTAACTACCATGTCGTTCCATGTTTTTTTGTTACAATCTTGTATGAACCATAGACTGCCAATGCAACTAATCCCCAAAATAATAATTTAACATGAATAGGTTTATCTTCAAGTATAGGTGTTCTTGGAGTTGTTTCATTATTTTCCATTTTGATTTTCTTTTTGTTTATTTATTAAATAATTTTTACCATTATAATAAAAAGTTGCAAGACCTATTCCTACAAGGCTTATTCTAATCCATTTAGGTAATTCTTTTCCTTTAATACCTGCGTAAACACAAACAGGAGCAATAAAAAAAACATCAATTAATCTTATATTCTGTGATTTACTATATTCTGTAATAGTTTCTTCACTTTCTTCCGCTATTAATTTTTCCCAATCATTCATATCTTTTTTTAACAAATATAATTATTCAAAAATACAATAAAAATGTATTGTTTTAATAGTTCCTCTTTTAAAAATTTTCAAGGATAATTTTATGGGGTATTGATGGGGTATTGATGGGGTATTGATGGGGTATTGATGGGTCTAAAAATAGGATTTTTTTGCTTTTTTAAGTATATTTTTTTATGGGGTATTGATGGGGTATTGATGGGTCTAAAAATAGGATTTTTATTAGTAATTTTTTTTGTTTTTCAGATATATTATTGTCAAGAATAATTTTGTATATTTGTAGCTAATAAATAATCACATTTTTCATGATATTAGTTGATACTAAAAGATTAGAAGTTAGTAAGGGAGATAGAATTATATTGAATGAATCAATTTATTCAAAAAAATCAGGTATTGTTACTGAAATTAAATTTATAGGTATTCCTACTATACTAATTGATTTAGGAGAAGGTGATTACGCATGGATAGGTACAAAAAATATAAAGAAAATATTTAAAAAGTTAGATTGATGTGGAAAAAAATAGATGAAATAGGCATTTTTAATTGTTATCAATGGATTTCTGAAGATAAACCTAAAAACCGACTTGACGAAATGAGCATAGAACAGCTACAACTTTTTTTGTCTGATGCAGAAAAATTTGAGAACTACGAATTATGTTGTAAGTTAAGAGATAAAATATTAGAAAAGAAGAATTTACTACCAATCACCTAAAGGACATTCTTCACTTAATAGTTTTGCTTTCAATTTAATAAAGCAACCACATTCAGGGCATCTACTAAATTTTGTTAGTGTATTATTTTTTGAACTCTCAAGTCTTTCAGGACATGAGTTACATAAATTTAATCTTTCTTCATATAAATTCCTATCCACATATTGATTAGGATTTAACAAATCATATATTGCCATAATCGTACATTTCAACAAATATAATATATTTGTATTTACAAATTTATATTATGAAAAAGAACGCAGATAAAGATGATGATAAAATTTTAGGCATGAAGTCTGAAAATTTTTACGTTGGTATAGCCATTTTAGGTCTTGGTCTAATTGGATGGGCATTTGTTTCAGCAAGACAATAAAAAAAAAAGAGTAGAACCACTTATTAAATTCTACTCTATATTTTTGTTAAAGAAGCCAAAGGAAAGGACACTTTTCTATTTCTTTGACAGGCAAATATATTTAATTAGTCTTAATTATCCTATTTTTATTTCATTTTAAATTTTATTGTTATTTTTTTAAATAATTTTGAGTTGTTTTTTTAAATAATTTGTTATTTTTGTAAATAATTTTTTATGTATGAAATCTACTCCAATTTTGACAGCTATTCAGAAGTGTAATGACTTATTAATTGAAAATAATTCAGTTGAATTTACAAGTGCTATAAAATTGGTTATCAATGAATTAGAATCACTTAAATCAAGTGAATTTGACATGATTTTTAGTTCCTACAAAGCCTCTACTTTAAGGCAGATGAATGATATATCTGTAATGTTTTCAGAAAAAGAATGTAAAATTGAAGAAGATGAAATGTTTTTGATTAACTTGGATGCTCTAAATTATACCTTAGAATACTATGAAGAAGATGAAAGTTAGTTTTGATTTTGATGATACTCTATCCACAGAAAGGATTCAAGAAATAGCTAAGTTATTTGTTGAAAGAGGATATGATGTATACATTACAACCGCAAGGCGTAAGCACTCGTATTTTTACAACAATGATATTGTTTTTGAAACAGCTAAAAAAGTAGGAATAAAAAAGGAGAACATTACTTTTACTGATTCAGAGGATAAATTCAAATTTCTAAAAGAATTTGATTTACACTTTGACAATGATGAAGATGAAATTGAATTGATTAACGAATTTACCAAATGTATTGGTATTTTAATTTAAAAGAAGAAACCATGAATAAAAGTGAAGATTTACAATCCGAAAAAGAGATTTTAGATGCTATTTTACACAAAGTATTAAAAGCCACTAAAGAAATACATAACGATGCCGATTTAGGCTCTTATGTGCGAAAATTGGTTAATAAATTGGATGATTAGATACTCATTTTAACAATCAATTCCATATAACCATTTTTACACAGCAAAAGTTGTACTCTTTTGTACCATAAAGTTACTTTTGGAAATTGTTCTTTTGAATTTTTCAAAAATTCCGAAGTATTTTTACTATTTTCTGAACGAACAAAATTTAATAATTCTTTTTCTTTCATAGGAAATGAATTACAGGCAGTAAGTAAGTACATAGTTAATATCTTATCCAATCTTACTTTTCCATCTATAACACTCCAATTATAAGTTGTATCTTTTTCTCCATAGTAAATGTTATCAATTAATTGACCTATAATTATTGCTCCTATTGTTACATTTAGTTCAGGATTTTGTGCATCGGCATAAGTAATTGGTCTATTTATTCCTTTTTTAGAAAATTTTATAGCATACTTTTTAAAAATAGATTTTTCTTCCTCTGTTAGTCTATTTAATTTGTACTCTCCTACTAAGGCATCTGAAACCCATATTTTATTCCAAAACATTACACCTACATTATCAGGCGTATCTACTTGACCTAAACCATTACAAGCGTATGCGAAACCTACAAGAATAGATTTATTTACTTTTGAATTTACAGATGAATTAGTAAAGTATTTTTCGTACTTAGGGTATCTTTCCTTAATTTCTTTTTCTGTCAAATCAGCATTATATTTTTCAGTTGGAAAAACATTCTCTGATGGTATTTCTAAAATTAACTCTGCCATTATACTAATACTATTTTTATCTTCCTGTCGTTCTTTTCTTTATTAGGGGAAGAAGTTTGTTTTGTTTTATAATATTTATATCCAAAGTATACACCTCCTACCACTACAATAGTTAGCAAACTTGCAATTAATATTTTTTTCTTATTCATAAATCAAAAATATACATTCTATTTGTTAATAAGCAAATTTACAGGCAAATATTTCATTTGGATGGTCAGTTTGAGCCACATTAAAAATTTTTTGATATTTCAACATATCAGTAGTAAACATGATTTTATTTCCTTTCACGTAAAGTCCTGCTAAAACAGGGTATTGTCTACCTTCAATTATTACAGGAATAGGAATGATTTGATTTCTGAAAATCATCAATCCCATATCTGTTGTATCAGGATTGTTTACTATTATATCTTCTATGTTTAATTCTGAAATACTTTCAAGTTGTTCATCATTTAATATTAGCGGTTTAAATTGGTACTTATCTGCATAGTATTTTGTAAATACTTTTGGAAATTTACGTTGATAAATGTGAAGTTTTTCGTGTACTAATGTATTGAATAGTTGTTTTGGTTCTTTAAAAGCACTTTGAGGTAAAATTATAACATCCGCTTTTGTGTTTGGAAAATTCCAATCTGTACCTTTTTTCATTTTAATGAATTTCCATTCAATGTTCTTATCTTGAAGTCCTACTCTACTGACTATTTTTTTTACTTTTTCGTCTGCTTCTTTAATGTATTTTGCTAACACTTTAAATTCTTCTTCGTTCAAAGGTTCATAAGCATCAATATAAAATTTATTCAATTCAGTAATATCATTTGTATCTAATCCTGTTCTTAATTTAGCTTCCTTGATAGAATAGTTATAATATTGAGGGTTTTTTAATACAAATTGTTTTATAGCTTCTTTGTCTAATGTTTTCATGTATCAAATGTAGGCATATTATTCATTTAATCTAAAACATTGAATGACATATTAATTATTCACATAAAACGATAATAAACTATAAGTTGTTAATATCTTTTCTATTTGTATTATCTTTTTAGATATTTTTTATATACTTTTGTCTAAATTATACATCATGGACACACACTTATTACCAAAAGACCAAGAAAAGGTTCTTTTTACTGATACCGATGGATTGGAGCATACAGGTATATTCTTAGCAAATGAAAATATGTTTTTTATTGGAAATGAAGATTCGGGTGATTTTAGATTTCCTTTTCAAATAAATCATTGGGAAAGTATTGATGATACGAATAGAAATTTTGCAATAGATGACATTAGAATAATTTCACATAACGAAGCATTTACAACATATAAATCGTTTGAAAAAAAAGGATATAGTCAAGAACAACTAAAAGCAGTAAGAGATTTGTTGGATGTTTTTAATTTAAATTACAAATGAGTTTTATAGAAGGTAATTTTTTTCCAATGAAGGTATTTGTTAGGAATGAATATTTGTATCAATTTAAAAAAGGTCATAATGAATTTACAGAAGGTGTAATAATTTCAATAAGGTGTATGGCAGGTCAAGTTGCATTGTTTCAAGTGTTACTCGAAAATGGTGTTTTAAGAGATAAGTTACCAAGTCATGCCTTATTAACTGAAAACAAAAGTCCTTCACCTGATTTACCATTTCATTATTTGCAATTATGGAATTGCTTTTCAAGTAATTTTACTTTGCTTACCTTAAATTATCTTTACGATACAAGGGTTAGTGTTTTTATGAAAGACAAAAAATGGTATGATGGAAGTTATTATGCCACTATAAATTGGGCAGAGAATAATCAAGATTGTGATTTAACACTAAGTCAAGACCCTATGGAGCATAAAAGCCACCACATTTTGCTATTAGATAATGGGCAAATTGCATTACAACCAAACAATAGAATAAAATGGAGTGAACCAAGTTTTGTAACAAAACCTTTTCCTGAAAAGCCTGATTATTTAGTAAATAAAGAGTGGTTTAATTCGGAAGGTTTTGAAAAATGGGAAACAGAAGATAGTGATAATTATATGTATTCAAACAAATAAAAAATAAATCATGAATTTAGAAAATCCACCACTAATTAAGGTTATTTATACCTTGCTTTCAAATGATGTAGTATTGCGTGATGATTGGATGGGAGTTATTAGGCAAATACATTCGATTGAAATGATTGCAAAAGGCATTAAAAAAGAAGATTATTTTGATATTTTATTCGATGGAAAATATGATTCATTTTCAAATGTTCATACTATAAAAAGAGTATGGCAAAAAGTTCAAGAAATTTACCCTCAACTAAGAGGTGTAGAATGGGAAAAAAGACAAATTCAAGGAGGTCAATTTGCTTCTGACAAATCTAATGATTTTTACTCGCAGTTGTCTTTGTTTAGCGAAGAACAATTAAATGAGTTTGCGAAGATTGATTATAGTAAATTTTCTAATTTTATTAAACAAGAAGATGATGATAACGAGAAATAAAATATCCGACAAATACTTTAGTAAAGCATTTTTTTTAGATGGTTATGACGATGCAATAATTGGTGTAGTTTCTATTCCTGTTAGAGTTTGTTACTCTATTTCTAAGTTGTTAGAAATTTCTATGAATAATGGCATGGATTGGGAAAAAGCCGTTAATCATGTTCGTTATAACATAGTTGAAAAATATGTTGATGATAATTCGCCTATTTTTGTTGATGATATTTTTTGATATGATACTAAACAGCTATTTAAAGAAAAACAATATTCAATTAGACACTAAACATAAAAGTCATTTGGGTATAAATTTATATTCTTGTTTCAAACAAAAATATCCTAACACAGAAATAAAAAAGGTTCAAATTAATCAAAATGGAAAAACTATATCTGTTTATGATTACCCAAGAGATTTTTTTGAACAAGAATATACTAAAAAAATTTTTAAGAGATTCCTGAATAAATTAAAAAAATGGAAGTAAAAATAGTTAATAAGAATTTTAGATTTGCAACCACAAATGAATTAGATTTCATTCTAAACAAAATGTTATCTCAATTTGAGATTATAGATTATAATTTAGATATGTTGAATTTAAAATCTCTCTTGTGCTACGTAATACGTTGCGATTACAAGCTATCTAACAATACTTGTTTTACAATATTTGATGTTTGTCAAATAGGATTAGAAGATACCTCTATTTTCAATTTTAAATATCTTATGACTTCAAATAATTTAGATGTTGTAGAACTTAAAAATGATACGGAAAAACCTTTTGATTCTGAATTTAAATTAGATATTGATACCATTTTAATGTATTTAAATAACGAAAAATGACATTATCTTATATTTTTTGGTCAGGTAATAATTTTTCTGAATTAACGGATTTTTGTAAGATTTTAAACAAAACTTTTTGTTTTTTTCACCAAGATGAACTATGGATAGAAAGCGGTAATGAACAAATAAAAGTTCCTGTAAATAGTTTCGTTTTAAAGACAAAAGAAGGTCATATTTTTTATTTAGATAAGAAATATGAAAAACACTTAATTAAGTAACTAATAAATCAAAATAAAATGAGCAGTTTATTTAACGTAGGAGTACGTTACACTCAACAAAGAGAAGATGGTAGCTTAAAAAGAGTTACTGAACCATTTTTAGTAGTTGCTGAAACATTTGGCAACGCAGAAGAAATTATGTATAAGGAAATGGAAAAATTGACAAGAGGTGAGTTTTTTATCAAGTCTATTAAAAGAGAAAATTACAACACTATTCTACTCAATGACGAAGATGAAGGCACATACTATAATGCTATTGTTTCCTACAAAGTTGATGATGATAGTTCTTCAAAAAAGGTAAACATTAAATTTTTAATTGAAACTTCTAACATTGATAATGTTCATGAAATTATCAAAAAACACTTTTCAGATACTATATCCGAATTTTCTTTAACAAGAGTTGCATTGAGTAATATTCTTTACATTGTTCAGGACAAAAAATCGGTAGAAATCGAAGAAGTAGATAGTGAATATTGATGGAATTTATTGATTCCTATTTTTCCGATATTTTAGGGGATTTTGTAAAGAAGCAACTTCCCCTAAATAACGGATATTCTTATTACACAGCATATTTTAAACCATTGTTTACAGCACCGACTATTGACATGGTTATTATTTCTCCCTTTAACTATGAATTAGCTTTTGGTGATTATTTATTGAATGAAGAAAATTGTTTTTATTTTTTCATTTATGATAATGAAACTGATTTAATTATTGGTGATGTTGTAAGAATTGATTATGAAGAAGATTGGAAAGATGAATTATCATTTTACATTTATACAGCAGAGGAAAGATTAGATACTTTTCAATGCCCTGAATGTTCTTTTTGGTTAATTCAACGTACCACAAAACATGGACACGAATTTATAGGTTGTAGTGGTTTTCCTGATTGTGATTATAGTAATGAAATAGATAAATTTATTAAATAATGGAATACGCTATTATAGTAATATTTGTCCTGATTATAGGAAGAATATTAGATAACAAATACAATGAATTTTAGATTTAAGATTTTCTGTCGTTCTTAAATTCTTTCAATGTTTTTACACGTTGATTATTTTTCATCAATTCAAATTTAACGCTATCTTGTGTTGAATCTATAAAAATAGACCACCCATAGTTTAAAAATGTTTTTGCTTTTTCGGTGTAGTTCTCTGAATTATTAAATGGAGCATTTTTAATATGCCCAAACGAATAAGTTCCTTCTACAACATAATCATCCGTACCTTTTCCTTTTTCTGTTGCTACAACATCAAATTTAGGTTCTGTTTTAAATTTATAAGATGCGTAGAATATTCCTCCTACTACCGCACCTCCTAATAAGTATAAATATTTATTTTTCATTATATACATTTTGTACCACCTTTAGACCATTCCCATTCTTGGTCGGCTTCTTTATTTAGATTTATTCCATTTCTAACAAGATAAGGTGTATTATTCCATTTAAAATATCTCTCTCCCCCTTTTTTTGCTGTTTTATACCATTTGTCTATGAAAGATGGGTCTGCACAATAATCTCCTTTACCATTTGAAGGAACGTAATTAGTAATACCATTATCGTATAACCATTTGATTTGCTTTTTATATTTTTTTGAATTTTGTTTAGGATTTTTTAATAAAAAATACAAACCAACACCACCGCCTATAAGTAGTAAAGAACTTGTTATGATAATTACTTTTTTATTCATTTTTTTTATTTCAATTTTTGACAAAAATCATCAAGGTAATCACTATCTTCAGGAATATTTAATTTAATATTATATTTTTCATAATCTTTGTACATTTTACCGCTACATAAATATTCAAGAACCTTTTTTAAAGCAACTGCTGAATTTCTACCACTAAATTTTTTTCTAAATAATTCATCATTTTTATTAGAATTAGAATAACCTGTGGATGAAGTAAATAAGCCATTTTCTGCTACCCATCTTCGTTGCCATTTTTTATAAAAAATAATTGTAATTGTTGTATTCAAACCTAAATCAATAAATCCATTAAAACTTAACCATTTATCCGTAACGCCTCCATTTTCTAAAGTATCGAAACCAATAAGAAGTTTATCAGGAAAGTTTCTGTTCGAGTTAATAACAATATGTGGTGTGTAACCTTGAGTTGCTGATTCATAATCTTTAGTCTGATAAGCAGACCCTTTTTCAAAATCTATAATATATTTATTTACTAAAAAAAATTCATCATCTGTACTAATTTTTCCTTTATTTTCTCTAAATAATACCTCACCATCGTAAAATTTTTTAGTATCCCAAATAGGACTTACTCCAAAATCTTTATGTTCTTGTAAAGATTTATGAACTAATTTTAATTTATCATTATTTGATAAATTTCTTATTTTTCTTCTTTTTAGCAATAAATATGTTCCAACACCTGCCCCTAATACAGCAAGGCTACTTAATGTTAAAATGAGAGTTTTTTTATTCATGTATTATTTTATTTTCAGGTCTAACATTTTTTTAATGTTTGTACCAACGGCATTTTTAGGCTTCCATACTTTACTTCCTTCATTTGCCCATTCCCAAAATAATTTTTCACTTTCATCTTTTTCTGAATCTTTTTTATCAAGGGAATTTAAATATTTTTTGTGCAAATTCTTAGTAAATAAAATTGAATATCTTTTTGACCAATCTTGTACATCTTTAGGCGTTTTTACATCTGATAAAGTTTTTGCATTTTTTTTAACTAAAGCATTGAACATTTCAGAACCCATTAGAGGTGTAGCTAATTTATTTATTTTATTTTGTCGTCTAATAAATAAAGCAATAGGTATTCCAATACCTAAAAACAAAACTAATCCTCCTAAGAAGTAATTTTTATTCATTATTTTAGTTATTGCTTAATGTTTTTGTTAATTTAATTACTTCTTGCTCACGTTCAATCTCTTGATTTAAAAGATGTCTTTTTCTAAAGTAAGTAAAAATATAATATCCGCCAATCAATACGGCTGAACCAATTAAAACATTTTTAAACTTCATTTCCATTTAATTTTTTCATTTCCGTTTTTATTTCTTCTACGATTTCTCTATCTGCATACTCCAACCACTTTCTCTTTTTTTTATATAAATCCCAAATAATTACAGCAGTAATAGATGCCATAACGCCTAATACGAATCCTTTAACATCATCAGATGATATTTTCATTAATCTTCGTATTTAGAAGTATTTTTAGATGCACTTACAGGGAATTTGTAAGTAATAGTCATTCCTTCAATACTTATGATTTTAGCTTTTCTTTTTGCTAAACCTTTTTTATGCTTATCGAAAGCTGTTTTATTAGTATGCTTTCTTACGTATGTTTTGGATGCCATGATTTATTTTTTTTCTTTATAAACAATCATACCTGTTTTTGTTTTCGATGCAACATAGGTCTTACCATTGTGCGTGAATGAAGATGCACCTTCTTTTCGTGCATTGTTCATTTTTGTAAAATATTCATTTGCCATATCTATTTTTATTTATTAATTATTAATTATTATCTAAAGTTAATACATTATCTACAAATTTATCTATGTAGAAAAATTCTTCCTCTAAAGTCCATTTGTTAGGTTCTTTTTTCAACAATTCCATTACTTTCGTGTGGTCTGCTTTTGTAATATCTTTTACATATTCGTTAATGAAAGATTTTCTTTGTTCAGTAGATATTTTTACAATAAATCCTTTGTTCTGAAGTGCCTCCATAAAAGCAATAGCATCTGATTCTGTTGACATAGGTATTTTTACCTCTGTTGTTGGTTTTACAGCAGTTGGTTTTGCTTTTTTATTTTGTCTATTTTTATGTACTAAATAAACTATTCCAACACCTGTAAGAATTATTAGTCCTGTTAATATTTTTTTATTCATTGTTCATGTTTTTTACTCCTGTATAAATATTTCCTAAAAAATGCCCTACAAAGTACCCAATTACACCAAATCCTAAATATGATATAAACTTTGA
>B570J29032_109958550_pt1 | contig 13559 bp, 25 predicted proteins | sample LakMenEpi16Nov12_FD_29032 | JGI IMG/M metagenome (IMG submission 29032)
ACAGAACAAACAAATCGTGTTCAAGATGTACTGAATCAGACAGGCTTGAATTGGACAGTTAGAGAAGAATCTCTTACAACTGAAAGTGGTATCATTATCCCACAACAAAAGGCAATCATCCGTGATGATACGAACACGGTATTGTCAGTTCACGGTGAGGGTTATTACCCTTATCAAAATCATCAACTAATTGAGTTACTTGATAAGGTATCTCAACAAGTAGGTTTACCTATTCACAAAGGTGGTATGTTTGGTGATGGTAAGAAAGTGTTTATCCAATTAAAGTCTAATGACCTTAAGCTGGGAACAGACAGAGTAGAGGGTTTCATTACTGGTGTTAATTCATTCGATGGTTCAACATCATTGGCATTCGGACCCAGTAACATTACTATCTCTTGTCAAAACACATTCTTCGCAGCGTTCCGTAACATGGACACTAAAGTTCGCCACACTAAAAACATGGTGATGAGAGTAGATGAAATCTGCCGTGGTTTGGAAAGAGTTATTGAAGAAGAAGCTGTGATGTTTGAAGATATCAAACAAATGGCGGACACTAAAATGACAAAGGAAAACCAAGAGTGGGTATCTCGTGTATTGTTTAATATCGAAAGAGAAGTAAACCTTAACGATGAGAAGTCGTTGTCAACTGTTACTCGTAACAAACTATCTCGTTTTGAAATTGACCTTAATGGTGAATTGAAAGATAAAGGTGATAGTCTTTGGGGTTTGTTTAGTGGTGTAACAAAATACACAACTCACTCAATGATTAAAGGTGATAATAGTGAGAACAAAATGTTTGGTGTTTACGGACAAAGAGAACGAAACATTTTCAAACAACTTGTAGAGTTGGTGTAATACGATAAATTTATTTTTTTCTAATCTAAAACCCCGTTGTCGTGAGATAGTCGGGGTTTTTTTATGCGCTGAAGTGTGCAGTGGAGCCGCACAGTTGCAGCTCAGAATTTGTTTGGCATAAAAAAATATAAAATAAATTTGGTATAATAAAATAATTGTTTTATCTTTGTATAATAATCAAAACACAAACACTATGATAAAATCTATTGATGAAAAAAAGAGAGGTAAGGTAGAGATTGACCTTACCGGTCCTGACGGAAACGCATTTGTACTATTAGGTCTTGCGAGTAAATGGTCTAAACAAGTTGGTTTAGATTCTAAAAAGATTCACGATGAAATGACAAGTGGAGATTATGAGAACTTAGTCGACACTCTCGAAAAGTATTTCGGAGATTATATTATCCTTTATCGTTAATAACATAATAAAATATATGGAAAAAGAAATCATTTTAGAGCAGTTAGAAAAAATAACAAAAAACAAATGTGGTGGTTGGGAATTGAGATATTTTCATCACACCCTCTACGACACAATCAATAATAGTATATTAAAAGTATTGGAGGAAATAACAAGTAGTGATGACTTTGAGAAAAAATTAGAAGAAAAGATGATTGAATGTACGTTGAAAAAAATAAAGTTGTCGTCAATCTACGAAAAACTAAACCAATAGGTTAAGAACCCCGAATAACATCGGGGTTTTTTTATGCCAACTGTGCACTGTACCTGCACAGGTGACAGGGGTGATTTTGTTTGGCATTACATATCATCTAAGAACCTATCACTATATTCCTTTTCATCATCTTTTATTTCTTTGTGTAACCTATACATGTAATAGATAACAAAGACAAACAACTCAACCCATATCGTATATAATATTCCTTCTACCATGTGTAATAAATATGCCAACCAAAATCGGGAGTCGGACGACAGGTGGTCATCTCCGTAAAAGATTTTGGTCATTCACAAATAAATTTGGTAAAAAGAAAAAATTATTATATCTTTACATTCTAAATTAAAAATTATGGAATATTCAGTAGAACCAAAAATGTTAAAACAATGGACTGACTTATCGAAAGAAGTCCTTCAAGGTAAAACAATTACCGAAGTTCGGTATCTCAATGATGAAGAAATGAAAATGATGGGTTGGTACAAACGACCAATTTGTTTTTTCTTAAACGATGGTACAAGTTGTATTCTCTCTTGTGATGATGAGGGTAATGATGGTGGAGTTTTATTTTATGGAAAGGATGGAGTACTTCCCGTATTGTAAACAAAGACCCCGAGTAACATCGGGGTTTTTTAATTCCCGTGGCGGGAAGGTTCAGGGCGGAATTTGATTGGCAAAAATAAATGAAAATAAATTTGTTTTATAAAGGTATTAGTTTTATATTTGTATCGTCTACTAACCAATAGACACCAACACTATGAAAAGTACAATTAAAGAGTATTATGATTTCTTGAAGAAACAAGATTCAGAGAGATTGGAAAAATTATCTCAAGTAAAAGGTCAGGTTGATAATCAAATGGATACCTATATGTCCAAACATGGTTGGGTACGAAAAGGTAAAAGTCAAAAGGTATTCTACACCAAACAATTCAATGGTAAGGATATCGTTGTCGAATATCGTTGTAACTACGGAAAGGACTTTGATTGTGGGTTACCCGAGTTCGTACACGACAAGTCAATCCCTCATAGTGTTGATAAAATACAAATGGGTTACTTTCATTGGAACGACCAAGACACAAGTGGTTGGAGTTTAGATGTGGTAATGGAACGAATGGAAGTCTTTTATGACAAGTACACGAAGTAAAACGAAACCCTCACAGAAATGTGGGGGTTTTTTATTTACCTGAAGACTTGAGTCGGGGCCCCTGATGGAATTTGGTTGGCACACAATAGACCATTACAATATGTAATACGTTGCCAACCAATATCCGGATGGAGACTCACATCTGAGATGGTCTATCAAAAAAAAATAAAAAAAGTATAAAATAAATTTGGTTATACGAAATATTGTTTTATCTTTGTATTGTAATCAAACAAACAAATTATGTCAAAGTATCAAGTATTATCACCCGATGGGTTTACCATCGAAAGAGAACCCTCTTACTACACAAGTAAGAAAAAGGCGATGGAATCGTTTTTAAAGTGGAAAGAAAATTACCAAAGACAAGGTTACTACTCATCTACAAAGTATGGTAGAATTCATTTGTCTGATTTAGGAGAGTATTGTCAATTTATAAAATTATAATCGTATGGAAAAGTTCAATCAATTATGTGTATGGTCAGGCACACTTGTAGGTGTAGACCAAATTAAAGATTTTGAAAAGTTTATGTTAGAGGATGTAGGTGCTCGTGTTAAATACGAAACTGAAATCGAAACATTACCAACTGATGGTGTACCCGAAACGGGAGGAAGAAACGATTTGTTCTTCTTTATTCACGATGACGACATCATGAAATTCGCGGTACCTCGTTTATCAATGGGTATTCGTTGGTGGGAAGATGTGTTAAGTAATGGTGGTGGAGTATTGTACAAAGAAGAAGTATTAATAAAATATCCTAAAACTTGGTAATCATGGAAAAATTTAATTTCTACCTTGACCAAAAGGTAACAACATGGATGAGAACGGAATTCTCAGTCGAAGGTGAATCCCGTGAAGTTGCTCGGCAGATGGCAGTGGACTTCGTAAAGAAAGGTAATACATCAGAGTTACCTTGGGAGGAAGTGATGGACACCAAAGAGATTATGTTTCTTAAAGATAATGGTGGTATGTCTACCGAAGAAATCTTTGAAGAAGATGGAACTTATGTTTATGTAAATGGAAAGGACGAAGATGAGTAATCTAATTGAATGTACCTTTTGTTATTGGGTGGGTGAGGAAGATGAACTCCTTACACAAATGGTAGATAATCAGAATAACCCACAAGACCACACCTTGTACGAGGAAGTAGTATGTCCACAATGTAAAACCAAAGAAGACCTATCATGCAATATAAAGTAGTATCGTCATCAAACCCATCTGAACTTTCGTCGAAGGTATCTGAGATGGTGAATTTAGGTTGGCAACCGGTAGGTGGTCATCAAGTAACCACAACACGAGAAGTGAATCGTTATAGTGGACAACAACACATGGATACGATGTATCACACCGAGTACACCCAAACAATGGTAAAGGATGTATTACACATTAAAGACGAAGTTGTGAAAGTCCTTAACACGTTAAAGACCGATGCCGAGATGGCGTTAAGTGGAGAATGGGATTGTACTACATCGGAAGGAATGGAAAGTTTCAATGACCAAATTGAACTAATAGATAAAGTACTTGACATTTTGAAATAGGTTTCGTATTATTAAGTATATAGACTACATTTCATAGTTGTGGTTTGTGTTTGGTTGAATGGGGGTAAGAAATTATCCCCTTTCTTTTTGTCCAAAATTCCCGATACAATATACGCCAGGGGGAATTTCTGGGCCACCAGTCGATTTTTGCTTGGCAAGAATTAGTATGTTGCCAACCAATATTCATCAGGACCCAGGGTCAGAACTTCAGGATAATCGTTAAGAAAGAAATTCTAAAATAAATTTGGATATTCCAACTTTTATTATTAACTTCGTTCTATACAAAGTCAAAGTTATATGTGGATAACTTTCATCAAAATAAATAAAAATAAATTTGGTGGACTGAAATAAACTTTATATCTTTGTATTGTAAATTAATTATTATTCATTTAACTAAATCAAAAGAAGATGATTTCAAACGGAAAAAAAGTGAACCAAGTGTTCCAAACAAAAAACTACGGAATTTTTAAGTTCCGTACCGACAACCGAGTACTTAACCCTACTCACATTAAAAAACTATCTGAAAAGATGAAGAACATTGGGTGGATTCCCGGTTCTTATGTTGTAATCAACGAGAAAGGTGAAATTATTGACGGACAACACCGAGTAAGTGCCGCCAAAATGGTAGGAGTTCCTATCTCTTACACCATTGAAAGAAAGTCAAACTTTGACACCATTCGTAGTTTGAACCAAAACCAAAAGAATTGGTCATTCACCGATTACATTCACGGATATGTTAAAGAGGACAATGTACATTATACATTGTTAGATGAATTCCTTACCGAGTTCAAAGATTTCAAACCAACCGAGGCGTTGATGTTTTTACAAAACAATTCAAATCCCGTACATCGTGATGTATTTGAAAGTGGTTCGTGGGAATCAAAAGATGTGGAGTTAGGTAAAGATTGGGCTAAAAAGATTCAATCACTTAAACCATTCTTTGATAAAGGTTACAACAAGTCAATCTTTGTAAGGTCAATGATTAAGTTGATGTCAAGAAAACCCGAGTTTACCTTTGAGGAGTTCTTACACAAAGTTCAACTAAGACCTGGAATGATTCACCTTTGTGGTTCAGTTGAATTATACACCGAAATGATTGAGGACATCTACAACTATCGTAGACGAAACAATGAAAAACTTAATCTTCGTTTTTGATTTAGGAACGATGAATAACGAGAGGGGGTATCTGAAAAGATATCCCTTTTTTTTGTGTCATACATTTCCTTCCCGCCGCAGGACCTGAGATGTCGGATTTTGTTTGGCAAACTTTTTTTTGATATTTTATTGTTTATTCAAATATTCTTCTTACCTTTGCTCTTGAAATCAACTACATAGTATTATGTTTCAAAAAGAAAAAAAGAACAACGCGGTCTCATTGAAGAAATCTTTAAATGAAATTCGTAAGTGTTTAAACAAAAGTATCCCTAATATTTCTGATAAAGAATTAGTAGGGGTGAAGTTTTCTCGTATTGGTGCAGAGTATCGTATAGAGAACGCTCCCATTCCACCATCTGATACAATCGGATTACAACTTGAAAAGTCATTCAACGACTTCATGAGTAATCTGAATATAAACTATGGTGGAGTTAAGATTGAAGGTTCCATGTTTTTGGGAACTAAATCGGACATGTTCATGTTGGGTTACAACAACTACGAACGAAAAGGAAAGAAAATAACCAAAAATGGTTATTCAATAGATGGAAGTTTATAGTGTAGATTAATAATTGTTCGGTTCAGGAAACCTCGGCAGAAATGTCGGGGTTTTTTTATGCTGCAAAATCTGTAGCAACGCAGCGCGCAAACATCCAGTGATTTTGTTTGGCAGAATGTAAACCCCCGTAAATAAAGGAATTCTTATTTCTAGTTAAAACAGCACATCGCCAGTAATGGCAGCGCAACCTGGTGCTGTTGCTGCCAGGTGATTTTGTTTGGCAGTTGCCAACCAACATTCACAGTGGGCCCCTGAAGACGACTCGAAAAAATAAATGAAAAAAAATATAAAAATAATTTGGTTATACGAAATATTGTTTTATCTTTGTACTGTAATCAAAACATAAACAAAAAAATTAAAATTATGGGTCAGTATTTTAAAGCAATCGTATTAGGTAACGAACCTAAAGACGGAGAACAAGAAGTAGTAAAGTCGTGGGTATATTCACATGAATATGACAACGGACTTAAACTGATGGAACATTCCTATCAAGGAAACACTTACGTTTCTACATTTGAAAAGGAATTAACTCGTAGAGGTACAAACTATAAAAGTCGTGTAGTTTGGGCTGGTGATTATGCGGATGTGGAACCTGGAGTAAAAATCATTCAAGAAGGTAAAGAGTACGATGCAAATTTGTATTCACTTTGTCATGACGGCAACGAGGTTAAACCTAAAGTGGGAAACACTAAAGATTACCCGTACATTTTAAATCACTCTAAAAAATTATTCGTGGATAAAAACAAGGTTCCCGAAATTCAGGATTGGGAAGGCACAAAGATTCACCCTTTACCATTATTAACATGTGAAGGTAACGGACAAGGTGGTGGAGATTTTAGGGGTGAACATGTTTTAATTGGTTCATGGGCAAGAGATGTTATTTCTGTGGAAAAAGATAATCCCGTAATAACTCACGGAACTATGGACTACACCGAGATAATTTTTGATTTGAAAGAAGGATAGATAAATAATCCCCCCTAACAGGGGGGAATTTGTTTGGCAAAAATAATTGAAAATAAATTTGGTTTATAAAAGTATTCGTATTATATTTGTATTACCAAACATTAAACACTAAAAATATGAAAAGTATTAAAGTTCGTTTCAATCTCGGTAGAGGTAAAAACTATTTGAAGTGGAAGGTAACACATCCTGATGGTGATGTTATCTACTATAGTCCTGATGAAGTACAAATGGTAATGACCGAGTGTACATTTAAGAACCACAAGAGTACCGCACAGAAAATTTTCGATGGTGCACACAAAACAGTTTGTGCGTGGATACTATGTAAGGACATTAAGATTTACACAGGTAAACCAATCACGGATGAAAGTAGAAGGGTTCGTTATAATCCACGTGTCCAACCTAACTGGATATTCGATGGTCATATCATGGATAATGATGGGGTGCCGAAATTACACACAATTGAAAGTGGCGTTTATATCACAGAAGGAAAAGGTGAAAATTGTTTGGCATAAAATAAATAAAAAAAACTTTAAAAATAATTTGGTATAATAAAATAAATGTTATACCTTTGTACCACAAACAAATTTAATATGAAAAAGACCAAAGAACTTTATCGAAGTAAACTACACACAAGAGATAAATCTCACGATGTAGTAATCATCCAAGACATTACAAGAGTAAGTGGATGTAAATTAAAAATGACCTACGAATGTTACAACGCAGTTGAACGATTTACAGGTGAACGACTTGTAGGTGGTAAATGGGAGTTTAACTTCTCGATGTCAGATTTGGGTGTATCATCCGATAGTTCAATGTATGTGAGTAGTCAAGATAACCGACTATCACGAGCAGAGGACTTAATGAAAAGAGGAATAGAATTGTTTAACATTTTAAATCAATAAGAAAATGGGATTAGATATGTATCTCTCGAAAAAGACCTATGTTAAAAATTGGTCTCATCAAACTCCTGAAGAAAAACATTCAGTTGAAGTTAAGAAAGGTGGTGTATTACGCACAGACATCAAACCTGAAAGAATAAGTTATATTACTGAAGAAGTAATGTATTGGAGAAAGTCAAACCAAATTCACGGATGGTTCTGTAACAACACGGAAGAATTGGTGGACAATGTAAGGTACGATGTATCGAGAGACCATCTTGAACAACTACTCTCTGATTGTAAGAAGGTTTTGGAAATCTTAAACACTTCAACTAAATCAATAACTCAAGTTGCTGGTGGTTGGAAAGATGGTAAGGAATATATGGTTGATGTCGAAGTGTATGACAATGTGGATGAGGTGATGGAAATTCTACCACCAACACAGGGGTTCTTCTTTGGTTCAGATACTATCGATGATTGGTATAAGCAGGACATCGAAAACACTATCAATGTTCTTACCGAAGAACTAACAGGTATAGAGGCGTATTCGGATTACTCATACTACGCATCTTGGTAAATTAAAAATAATGGGAATACCATTAGGAATAATGGTATTCTCTTTATATCTTTGTATCACATATAAAAAATAGAAATCATGCCAAACTGGTGTAATAACTTCATAGAAATTCAAGGGGATAAGAAAACTATCCAAAAATTAAGTCGAATCATTGAGAGTTCAAAGATTCCGGGCGATGATAATCGTGGTGTGTTCTCCGCATTGATTGGGATTAAACCATCTGTTACAGCGGAAGATTATGATAAAGGTGAGTGGTATGACGCAAACACATCTTGGTTTGGAACTAAATGGGACATCTCATATGATGAATGTAATTACACATTTGATGATGAGTCCATTTCATTTAGTTGTGAAACGGCGTGGTCGCCCCCAATTTCATTCCTTGCCACTTTATGTAAGATGTATGGGGTATCAGGTGTTATTACATATGAGGAGGGTGGTTGTGACTTTGCGGGTAAGACCACAATCAATGAAGAAGGTGATATATTGGAGGAAGAAGATTACACATACAATGAAGGATTATATTTTCTTAATAATGAATGTTTTTGGATGGAGTTGGAAAGTAACATTGAATACCACGCAGACGAGAATACTTCACCAGATGATTTCGTTTCCAATTACGATTATGTAACGGACGAAGACAAAGTAGAAATAAAGAAACTTTACGAGGAGTATCTCGTAGATAACGATATCACAATAGAGAAAGAAGAAAATGCATAGTACACAACATAGGTCAGTAGTAGAACCCCCCGAGAGGGTTTCGTTTGAAGAATGGTTTGAGGAGTTTAATGTTTCACGACTCCACAGAGCAAAAAGTATGGAACAACGAGTTCTATTAGATGAAACAGCAGCGTTCGCTGAAGAATATGAGAAAAAAACAGACGGGACAGCAGCAACCGAGAATTTGCTTGGCAAACTTTTAAAATTTAAAAACAGAATACATGGGACGAGTAAATAAGACAATTGAGGGGGTTTTCACAAACATCGTAGGTACCTCAAGTGAAATCAGTACTTACAATCAATTCATTAATCAAGGTGAGGATTTAAATATTTCTAAGGAACTACAGGACCTCACTGACACATATGTGAAGTTAGTTAACGAAAGTAAGAACACATTCGAACAGTTGGCATCTTTGGAGGAGATTATCATGCAAATGAGAATCAAGGAGAACTTAGATGATATCAAATTATCATTGGTTCGTGAATACATCTACGCAAGGACTCCATTCTATCGCAAGGATAAGAAGGCCAAGGATGTTAGGGTCATAGTGAACAAAGTGGAGTTTCATCCTGAGGTGGACAGTGAAGGAATCGAGATTTTGTTTGGCAATGAGGAATTCATGGCAAGAGCAAAAGAGAAGTTGGTTCAGTCAATGGACAGTGAGATAAAGGAGAACATCCGATTACTAAAACAAATGTTGAACAATTAAATTTGGAGTCATGGACGAAAGAGCACAATTCATTAGAATCGCAATGGCAAGATTAAACTCTGTGTACATTTTTAAACCACAGAGGTTGGCGGTTGCGGCAAAGATGTACCGAAAGTACTTGGAACGGAAAGAACAGAGAAACGACTAACCGTCCTCAGGATGGTGACAGGTGGTCGATTTTGTTTGGCAGAAAAAAATATCATAAAAGATTTGGAATATTCTAGAATTAATATTAACTTCGTACTTTAAAACCAAAATATTATGTCATATAAACAACAAGTACAGGATTTACAGAATGATATTATAAAAAATATCAAACGATTCGTGGGTGAACTCGGTCAAGATGAATTACATTTTAACGAGATGTTTAGAGTTTGGGTAACGATATCAACTTGGGACGATGATTATGTTCGTGTGTCATACGCGGCAGTCGGGTTACGGGGTGAGTTTGTTATCTGCACCAGTGAGGTTGAGGAAGAAGAAATTCAATTAGGGGAACTCGACATATATGAGTTGTCATACATTTTAGATTTACTAATATCAAATCAATTTAAAACCGATAACAATGGACAAGATTAAATTAAACAGTAAGGTCGTTGTATCCGACCCTTGTTACACAATTCCAACTTGGTGTCAGGCCATAGTTGATGGTGTATTACCTGGCAACTATAATGTGTTCTGTAAAAGACACGACTTAGGTGACTGGGGAGTTCGTAACTCAATGTTACTTATAGTACACGAGGACCACACAAACGACACTCTTGAGTGGGAATCACATCCCGCAACAATTGGTGTTGACTCTGGTCAGTGTGGATTCTTCTCAAGTGAATCATATCGTAATGACTCTCACCCAATTGAAAAGGGTGGGGCTGACTTCTCTTGTTCTCGAGGTGAAGAAGGTGATGAGTTCTATGACAAGATGGGACAGAGAACTTTGACCACAGAGTCATATGGTGTGTATGACGAGGGTGCGGTGTGTTCATCAGGTATAGGAGATGGTTCATATATGTTGTTTACGGCAGAGGATGATTTTGGTAATGTAATAGGAATGGCGGTGGACTTCTTAATTGAGGGTCCTGAAGACGAGGAGGATGATACAAACAACTTCATCGATTTCGAATTCTATAAAGAAGAACTTGTAAAATGATAGTAATAGGAATCATCATCGTTATCGTACTTTTGTCGATACTAAAAGAAATAAAGAAGAAATGAAAAAGTTATTCATAGTGATGGGATTGGCAATCGGTGGTTGCCAATCACCACAAACCTTAATCATGAAGTCGGACTTCACCGCAGTAAATCAGGACTCCACTAAGTTGTGGATTAAGGATACTGAATTTGGTAAACATCTGTACAACGCATGGAAGACAGGAGTTTATGGGGACGACACGAAAGTATACCTGTTGGACAGCACAGAATTCAACAATTTGGTTGGCACAAAATCAAAGTCCAAGAATCCGACGGTGAGTCTGTAGACCCCCCGATTTTGTTTGGCAAGAAATATTAATTTAAATAAATCCATATGGAACCGAATTTAATTATCAAACCATCCCAATGGTTAAACCTTGGGTGGTACGCATTAACAGTGGGAGGATTATACATCCATGAGTACTTGGGGTTATTCTTCTTAGTAATCCTGATTTATAAAATCTTGGACATCTACTGTTGGAGTTACAGGTTCTACGACGATATCATTGTGGAGAAGAGAGGAATCCTGAATGTGACCCAAGAAGAGGTTCATTACTTCAGAATCAAATCCATGATGGTGGAGGAACCATTCTTCCAACGTTTATTGGAACTGTCGACCATCAACATGTCTACATCTGAACATCTCAAACAGAACTTCGTTCTACATGGTATTTTAAAGGCAGAGGAAACTAAAGAATACCTTGCGAAGATGACCAAGACTAAGAGACGTAGTAATGGAATCCGCGAGATGGATATCATCAACGGGTACTAACCCTGATGGACCTGAAGACAGGTGACGATTTTGTTTGGCAGGGATTACCGTCCGACGGGACCTGAGATGGTCGATTTTGTTTGGCAAGGGTTAACCTTCCTCAGGACGACCCCGGAATCAGGATTTTGTTTGGCAATAGTTTTTTGAAATATTTTGTAACGGGATTTGGAAATGTCAGATTTATTGGTTATATTTTATATATAAAACTGATAATATTATGGCAAACAAAAAAATCACTCAGAGACAACCAGGTAAGGTAACTGCATACGAACCTGTGTCGCATCACATCTACCACGATGGTTATTCATATCGTGTACGTGTGATTAAGAACGGTACCCGTTACAGTCAGAATTTCTCTAGTAGAAAGAAGGCAATGGATTTCCGCAAGTCATTGTTATCTTAATAGGATAACTTTACGTGGGTTCTCCATTCCACAATGGGGGACCACTAGACCCGTGGTAACCCCACGGGTTTTTTTCGTTACCACAGAAACCTGACTCAGGATGGTATCCTGGATTTTGTTTGGCAAGGACACCCGTGTTGTAACATCTAACACTGTCGATTTTGTTTGGCAAGGATGTGTATGACAGAACTATTTATATGTATGACACAGAAACTAATAAACCTACTGAATGAGGACGATACTCAAAAGGTAGAACAAATGATACAAGACTTCGAGGGGTACAACCAAAATGGTATCGAGGTGGTTATGGTGAAGAAAGGTGATAGTGGTGGGGCCATAATGATGATACGGATAACATCCCCAACAATAACAGATGATATAGTAAACGAAAAGTTAGAGGTCATCTCAAAGGACTTACAGTCCAAAGGGTATGGTGACCTAATTTTACTTTTCGTAGTTAGTGCCGTATACTATACACCTGAAGGTGTGGATTTAAAAATCGATGTGATGAACTATCAACCACACCAAATCAAAAATAACCTGAGATATGAGTACCCTTCAATTCAGGATATACTAATGGGTAATGTGGACTTTACTATACAATCCAATGTAATACCTACGGTTAATCAGGACACCGCAGAGTGGATTCGTATTAAGAAGAAGAGATGTATGACAGTATATCAGGTACTCCAAAAAGGTTCAGTTAATGGTGTGTCATACACACTAGGTCCCATCCATGGGATGAGTGAGGTGGAACCTACGGTTACTCCGAACTATAAAAAGACCTTACAGAGGGACACCATTAATCAACTTCTGTTATCCGTCGAATTAAACGTCCGTATTACAGAGGTCTCCGACCTCAATAGAAAGGACGAAGTCTCATACGGTATCAAAGAGAAGTTCGAAAAGTTTGGTGTCAACGTGGAAGTCATGGTGAACTAAAACACATATACATATTTACATATATAGACCCTGTCATACGACGGGGTTTTTTATTTTAGGACCGATATAACGATATCCATAGTATACATTTCCAGGAAATTTAAATTTATGTCCTTACTTCACACAAGGTACAATCCCAGGGTAAATGTCACTGAGTGGTAAAAAGTGGGGGAAAGTGGCATTGTAATACGCCCAGCCCAAAAACCGGTCATTTTGACCTGACAAAAGTAGGGGATTTTCGTTACGACAAAAAATGTCTGGATAGTAGGGTTAAAAACGGGGTTTTTTTAGGGGTTATTTTTAGAATCATAAACCAATGGTTCCTCACATACCGGACACTCATCCAGTACAATCATATTGTTCCTGCGGAACGACCAACGTTCCACGGTAGGTAATTCATCTACTGTAAGAACCGTATAACCATCCATACATTTTACTTCACCATCTATATCATAGTACCTACCTTTATACCTTGTTACTATATGGTTTTTTCTTTGA
>B570J29032_109958547_pt1 | contig 13530 bp, 9 predicted proteins | sample LakMenEpi16Nov12_FD_29032 | JGI IMG/M metagenome (IMG submission 29032)
AACCAACCTCCACGCAACCCATTCAAGGGTCTGCGCCAGGACAAGCAAGCCCAAGATGGCAAGCCCCCCATGCCGAAGTGGGCTATCTGGGCCATCGTCTCAGCCATCGTGGTTCTTGCATTCGGTAGCCAATTCTTTGCGCCGACTACTGGCGAGAAAATCTCGTACACCGAGTTCCTTGCTGAAGTGAAGAGTGGCGACGTTGCCTCCATCACCATCAACAACTCCACCAACACCATTTCGGGTGAATTCGACAATGGCGGCAAGTTCACCACCACTGGCGCCGTAAACATGAGCGACGCAGACGAACAGTTGCTGAAAGACATGGGAGTCGATTACGACTTCAGCACACCGCAACCAAACTGGATTACCAGCTTGTTGCCCATCATCCTTCCGTTCATGTTTGTCATCGCATTCTTTGTGTGGATGCAGCGTCGTGCAATGGGCCAAGCGGGCAACATCATGTCGGTTGGCCGCAGTAAGGCAAAGGCCTACCAAGCCGACAAACCCTCCACCACGTTTGCCGACGTTGCTGGCTACGACGGAGTCAAGCTTGAAATTAAAGAAGTCGTCGACTTCCTTCGCATGCCTGAGCGCTTCAAAGAAATCGGCGCGCGCGTACCAAAGGGAATTCTTCTCGTTGGCCCTCCCGGAACAGGTAAGACGCTTTTCGCTCGCGCCGTTGCGGGTGAAGCCGGCGTCGGTTTCCTGTCGGTCACTGGTTCCGACTTCATGGAAATGTTTGTAGGCGTTGGTGCAAGCCGTGTTCGCGACCTGTTCCAACAAGCTCGCAAAATGGGCAAGGCCATCATCTTCATCGACGAAATCGACTCCATTGGTCGTAAGCGTGGCGCAGGTCTTGGCGGCGGACACGACGAACGTGAGCAAACCCTCAACCAAATGCTCGCGGAAATGGATGGCTTTGAAACCACCGAAGGCATCGTCATCTTGGCGGCCACAAACCGTCCCGACATTCTCGACCCAGCACTCTTGCGCCCCGGTCGTTTTGACCGCCAAATCATTGTTCCCCTGCCCGAGTTCGAAGAACGTCTCGCCATCTTGAAGGTTCACTCGCGCGATAAGCGCATGGGAGCCGACGTCGACCTCGACACCATGGCAAAGGCAACTCCCGGAATGAGTGGCGCCGATCTTGCCAACCTCGTCAACGAAGCTGCATTGTTTGCTGTGCGTCGTGGTTCTGCACAGATCGAACGCATCGACTTCGAGAACGCACGCGACCGCGTCGTTATGGGAGCACGTCGTGAAAGCTTGGTGTTGTCCGCAGAAGAAAAGCGCGCAACAGCAATTCACGAAGGCGGCCACGCAATTCTTGCAACGGTTCTTCCACATTCAGACCCATTGCACAAGGTCACCATTCTTCCTCGCGGCATGGCACTTGGTGTCACGTGGACTCTTCCAGAAGAACGCCATACCTACTCGCGCGAATTCTTTGAAGACCTCATCTGCAAAGCAATGGGCGGACGCGTTGCGGAAAAGATTGTGTTTGGTCATCTCAATTCAGGAGCCGCAAACGACCTTGAACAAGCAACATCAATTGCTCGTCGCATGGTGCGCGAATGGGGCATGTCCGACAAAGTGGGCCCCATGGCGTGGAATGGTCAGCAACAAGTGTTCTTGGGCGAAGACCTCATGACCAGCGGACGCGAATACAGCGATTCCACAGCAAAGATGCTCGACGACGAAATTTCACGCATCCTGCACGAGCAAGAACAGCGCGCTCACGACGTTCTTGTGAAGCATCGCAAAGGTCTCGAACTAGTTGCCGAAAAGCTCCTTGAAGACGAGACAATCGACGGTGCAACTGTTGGTCGTTTGGTGCAAGAGGCGCTCGAGACTCCTACTCCTACCGAGGCCTAATCGCCCTGAGCACCTGCACACGGATCTGGTGTCGAGCCAGGCTCCCTGCATTCCGCTACGGCAGCCCATAAGTCTTGGGCTTTCACTGGCCCAAGAAAGCTCTTGCGCACAACCCCCTGGGCATCGGCAATCACCAAGGTAGGTACAGCATCGATGCGATACCGCTTGTGTAGTGCCGGATCTTCGGTGTAGTCAATTCGCTGAACAGCAACATCGTTCGATGCAAGCACTACAGCTTTCGTCGCAACATCTGCACATGTGTTGCAGGTTGCAGAGGTAAACACCGCCACCAACCACGGCACCTGAGGCAAGACAAAATCGCCACGATCAAGCTGCGTCGGAATTTCAAATCCGCCTTGTGTGGGGGCATCGGTTCGACGACGTCGCAGTACCGCTGAAACAACTACAGCAACCACCATTGCTAATGCGACGAGAAGCAATTGTTCCATTACTTCATTCTCACAGGCAGCGCACCCACCATGCCAAAACCGATCAGACCATGGCCGCGTGTAGTTCGTCGCTGTACAGCTACGGGAACCGTTGCAGTAATGATGACTTCTCCATCTGAGACTCCATCGGGAACATCGAGACTGATAAGCGATGCTGCGCCAAGAGCCACGTTTGTAAAGCCGGGGATGTCCACCACTCCACCAGGCCCAACAGCAGACAATGTGAAGGTTCCCTCTAACGAAGTCGTGTTCAAAATTGAGATGGCGTTGCGCGCACCCTTACCTAGCCCGGCAGGAATTCGCCACTTCTCCCCTAGCAATCCTGCAGGAATTCCGTTCACAATTGCGGTGAAGGCACTGGTGTTTGTTCGTTGGCTCAGAACATGTTCCACCACAAGACGCGCAGAGTTCAACGACGACACCACCATGGCGTGATCACCGTTTGGCAAATTTGCTACAGCATCGGTGTTGATAACAACGATGCCGCCCGCCGGAATATCGACCGCCTCGGAGGGAAGTGCGGCTTCGGTTGGTTGATCGATGGGGATTCCATTCGTAATTCCAGCCCCAAAGAAAGAAACATTCACTTGAGCAGCTCGAGGAGATGGGTTGAACACCACCAATTGTTCACTGACTTGAGAACCCGTTCGACCCGACGTGAACCACCACTCTCCCAATGGCGACGGAACTCCAACAGATGTGGAGTACCCGAGTCGGCCACCACCCAGATAGTGCTGCATGCGCGATGCCACAATTTGCCCTGTTGTGGCCTCCACTTCAATGGCAATGCGCGATTCGTTTGTGGCACCCACATCGGCAAGCGAAATACTCTTCACGGTTCGAGCGGCGAGAACAACACCTTGAATATCGGCGGGAGTGCGACGACCATCGTTTGTTGTATACGCAACGTTTACAACAGCAGTTTCTGGATACGGGTTGATGAGTACCAAACGCTGTGACGAGCCTTCTGCGGTAAAACCGTCGGCAAAGAACCACGTGTCTGATGTTTGCGACACACATTGCGATGTCACATCGCCTGCTGCGTATACAAGTTCCTGCTCAACAGTGCCGACAGAGCCAATAATCTCCACCACCGGCGCAACAACTCCCACGGTTCGGCCACGCAAAACGTCCACTTCTAACTGCGAGCGGGCAGGAACTGTGACTGCGGATGATTCTGCTGCATCTCCACTCAAAAAACTGATGGACGCTGTGAACTGAACATCACCCGGATTCGAAATGACCACGTTTGCGCCATCGAGTCCGTCACCCGCAGCCGCTCCTGGACAAAACCACGACGTACTAATGCGTGAACCAGATGGCGCTTGAGGAAAACCAGCAAGATCAACTAGCGCAAGAGATGCGCCAGCCGACTTCTTTCCACCCTGTTGATCGATAGCGAGCACCGATCCGAGAGCAACGACGACCAGAAGTGTGGCGAAGAGGCGCCGGAAGATGTTCACGACTCTGCCCCCTCGGTAAATGACAATGCAGGTTCAGAACTAGTTGCGACGAGTGGTGCACTAGGTGCGCTTCGACGACGGAACTTACGGCGCGACGTAGCGAGAACTGCAACGGTGATCCATGCGAGTACTTGAAGCGCTACAAGAATGGAATGAAATCTTGATGTTGAGAAAGAAAGAGTTGCAGTGCCAGCTACGGGAACGTCGTAGCCGTTTGTGAGACCAAAAGCAGGGCGCACAGGAATTGATGTTCCGTCCACCGACAACTTCCATCGAGGTGTGAAGGGAACACCAAGATGCACTGTTCCAGGTTGAACACCCACTGTTGATGAGTTATTGCTTGTCGTCACTGCCGGGAATGCAGTTGCTCCAGCAATATCAGTAGCAATCATTGATTCTGCGCCGGCCGAAGAACTACTTGTTGCCCCTGCTGGTGTGAGTTGAGAACGCACAGGCACCCATGATGTGTTTTCGAACACCACCAAATCTGGAGACGCAAACCGACGACGAAGGTCCAGTTGGCGTGACAACGCTTCGATCAAACCGGTCGGTGACTCAAGTGGGTTATCTCGAGTTGACTGACCGCCGTCAATAACAGGAACAACGATGAATCGCACCGACAAGGGGGCCAGCAGACGACCTGCTCGCGATGTTTGCCCGCGAACAATTCCGTACATGGCAGAGACTGCGTTGTCTCGCGCACGCGTGGGGGGTACCTCCCATAACTCTTCTATGGCTGGGGTGCGTCCATTCACAACGGAGTACGAGATTCCCCAACCGAAGTTCAGGGGCGCACCTGGCAACACACGTGAATCACCAATAAAGAGTGTCCGATAATTTCCCGATGCATCTGCGCCAGGAAGTTGTGCGAGTAGTTGAGGCAATGCGAGAGTTGGCTGATTCCAAGAACCGCCAACAGCATTAAGCGGTGTAGCCACCAGACCCACAGCAAATGCGGCACCAACAAGTGCGCCCAACGGTTGTCGCCAACTGATTTTCCCGCGACCAAGATCTACAGCGAGAGACGCACCCATTGTCCCTGCACACATCGCCAAACCGAATGCCACGGGAACAAGAAGGATGGCAGGCTCTGGTAAGTGCACGGGCAGCAACGCAGAGTCATCGAGAACGGCAAGCAGAAGTCCACCCACAACGAGAGATGCGCCACGTAACGCCCAACTTGCGCGTGCACCCCGCACAAGCAGTAGCGCCCCGACGACCGCTGCATACAAAGCAACAGTGAGAGACGACGCAAAGAACCCACCTACGGTGAATCGTGCAAGACCCCACAAACCAAAGTTTCGCCCGCCATCTACTGGTGCACCCGTCAGTGTCTCCCACCAGCCATCGCGAATGAATGTTCCCGCCCACGGCAAATTCAGTGCAACGCCTGCGAAAGTGGCTGCGCCAGCAATGACAATCCATCGGCCTGCAAGGCGAATGTGAACCCCTTGTGCAACCGATGTAACTGCAATAATTCCGGCGACTAATGGCATCACAAGAACTACAGATGGTTCGAATGCGAATGCAATTGCAGAGAGTAACGACACACCTGCAAACCAACGACGCCATGTTGACGGAGACACAACAACAAAAGCTTCTTTAGACAAAGATGAGTTGATGTCGGCGTGACCTACCAGCATGCGCAACAGGTGAACCATCCAAGGGAGAAGTGCGTATAACAACAACGCACCCCAACGCCCCGACGCAATTGATGCAAATGGCAAGGGAACCGCGGCGTAAGCAATGACCGATGCAATTCGCCCACCACGGGTTCCCATGACCGATGCGAATCTCCACACACCCAGCCATCCGACAAGTGGCAACAGCACAACGGCGAGAGTGTGAGACATACCGGAATTACCGAAGGTAAGGAAGGAAGCAACCGAAGTGAGAGCGACGCCCGTCGGCAGCGCAGACACTTGGCCAAAACCAGCGCCCCACCACCCTGACGCATACGACGACCATGTCTCCCGCGCCGAATCGGCGAATGGGACCATCTGGCCAACCGAGACAACCCCGTTCATCAACAGCGAACGTGACCCCACGATCAATAGGGCACAGAGAACTGCCCACATGACGTATGCACCACGTGGTGTGGTCTCGCGAATCTCTCCAGCAGATTGCGCTTGCGCCAACCCTGCCTTGCGCGCTTTGTTGCGGAAGTAAGCGGTGGTGTGTGCTGAACCGAGAATCTGCAATGCACGCACTTCATCACCGTCAACAGATCGAATTTCTGAAACAGCTTCTCGGCGATCATGAATATCGCCAAAAGAGAACGGCAACGATGCAACGGCACGCGCCTCGACGAGAGCCCGTCGCGTACGGCCAGTGGTTGCCAACAGAATGCACCGCGCAATTGTGAACAAAGCCATTTGTGCGAACAAGAAAATCAACTGCCCACGCGACGACAATGCAGCCACAGTGTGTACGCGAGCCATCTCGGCATCTGCGTCCACAAGTTCCTTCTGCTCTTCGTCAAGTCGTTCAGCCATTGCCTCGCGATGGCGTGCAACAGCAGACGGAACAATGACCACGCGTGCGCCCGTGACATGCGCGCGCCAACAGAAATCTAAGTCAACACCCGACGAATGAATTGATGCGTTGAAGCCATTTAGCGTGCGAAAAAGATCTGCACGAACAAGCAGACATGAACTAGGAAGAATGAACACGTCCTGCACAGCATCGTGCTGTTCTTGATCGAGTTCACCATCGTCGGCATACGGCAGTTCAACACCGAATCGATCTGCGGCACTGCCGACCGACTGAATCATCTTTGGGTTGTCCCAATGAACCAATTTCGGACCAACAACTCCCGCATTAGATCGGTACAACTCTTCCAACATCCCCGAGATGGCCGAGGGTGACAACTCCACGTCGTCATGAAGGAAGCAGAAAAAACCACTGTCTCCCTGCACCAGGTTCAACACCGAGTTACAACCCGCTGCGTATCCAGGGTTAGACCCAATGAAGCGAACAACTGCAGACGGCAGAGTGGACTGAACAATGTCCAAGGTGGAGCGTGACCCTGGGTTTTCGCTTGTGCCAGTGACCAAGACCAGTACCTGCAGTGCGGCGTAGTCCTGAGCGGCGAGACCCCGAAGAGACTCAACAAGCCAGTCGCCGGGTTCGTGGACGACCATGACGGCCACCACGGGGGGCAAGGAAGGGGAAACCTGAGGGTCTGTCACGCCCCCGCGAGGCTAGTGCCGAGGGTGAAGGGGTCGGGGGCAGTCGGCCCTGGCCCTTGTGACAAACGGCAGAACGCAGAGTGCTAGCAAAAGTAAGCACTACCCCCTACGCTGAAGCCATGACCTCATTTCCCCGCATCTCTGTCCCTAACTTCACCCTTCCAAAGGTCACCCTTCCGGGCCTCGACAAGTTGCCAAAGGTTGACTTGCCAAAAATTTCCCTTCCACAGTTGCACTCCATCGACCTCACCAATGTCGACCTCAGCCGCATCAACGCTTCTGCTGTTTTGCAGAACCCCGTCGTGAAGCAAGCCACCGAAGTTGGATACACCGCGGTCGGATTCGCAGTTCTTGGTTTCCAGAAGGCTCAAGTTCGCCGTCGCGAAGTGCTCGAGTCGCTGAAGTCCCGTTTCAATACTGCGCAATAAATGACAGGGGTACCAAGTACCTCTCAACCCGCACAACTAGCCTGACTCTTTGTGTCGGACGCCATCGAACAAGAACCATCGTCGAAGGCTCCCCTTCCTGAAGGAACCATCCCCGTTGGGATTGGCTTGTTTATCGCTGGCATCACTGCCTATGCATTTTTCAAGGTGGGCCAACTCGCGCTTGGCAAAGAAGACTTCAAACCGATTGTTGCTTTGTGGTTCACCACATTCGCTCTGGTCCCAGGCTTTCTTTTACCCGTTGAACAAGAACTTGGGCGAGCCCTTGCGCATCGACGTGCTCTGAATCACGGCGGCAGGCCCGTCATTCAAAAGATGCTTCCCCTCGCAGGCGGGCTTACTTCTCTTCTTATCGTTGCCACTCTTGTTGCGTCACCGTGGCTCACTCGCGACATGTTCGAGGGGTACTGGAGCGTCACGGTCGCGCTCATCATTACCGTTTTTGCTTTTGCCCCCATGCACATTGCGCGCGGAATTGCATCCGGATCTGGTCGCTTCACTGCCTACGGCCTCATCTTGGGAATAGACGGCGCAACACGAATCATCTCGTGTGTTGTGTTGTGGCAATTGAACATCACTTCAGTTGGTGCGTACGCAATGGCTGTTGCACTCTCGCCCATTGTTGCTGTTCTCTTTGTGAGTGCACGTGGAGACATGAAGACCCACGACGGGCCGCCTGCAGAATTCTCAGAACTCACACCAAACTTGTCATGGTTACTTTTGGGTTCAGTAATGGCAGCAGCCTTGGTGAACGCCGGACCAATTGGCGTAGATGTTTTGGCCGATGCCGGCGATGCAGAGAAAGTCACAGCATTTGGAAATGGTGTTTTGCTCTCTCGCATTCCGCTGTTTCTCTTTCAAGCAGTGCAAGCGTCGCTTCTTCCGCGATTAGCTCGACTAGCAGCCAAAGGAAATCTTGATGAGTTTGTTCAAGGCCTGTCCTTGCTCCTCAAAATTGTTATTGCGGTTGCGCTACTAGGAACCGCGGGTTCTTATGTACTTGGCCCTTGGGCGCTAGACATCATGTACGACGGCGGACTCGACAGAAGCACATTGACTCTTCTCGCGCTCGCAAGTGGCATGTACATGTTGTGCATCGCTATTGCACAGGCTGTCATTGCACTTCGCGGCCACAGATGGGTAGCCATTGGCTGGGTCAGCGCAGTCGTTACATTTCTGTTGCTCACTGCAGTCTCTAGCAACGATCTCTTCTTGCGAGTTGAAATTGGGCTCGTGGGCGGCTCAACTGCGGCACTCATCGTTTTCTCGCTAGCGCTGAAATCGCGAATCGCGGCCGGCATTACACCTAATGCTGATTCGATGGTTGACGGCGTCTTAGATACGCAGTTCGAGTAAGAACTACTTCAGGCGCGCAGTTTCAATCTTCAAGTCGTTCTGCACCATCATGCTGACGAGAGACTTGAAGTCAACTTCTGGCACCCAGCCAAGCTTTTCGCGAGCCTTCGACGGATCTCCGATAAGAAGATCTACTTCCGCCGGACGGAAGAAGCGTGGGTCTTGACGCACGTAGTTGTGCCAGTCATCTAATCCAACTTCTTCAAATGCCAGGGTGAGGAACTCTTCAATGGAGTGCGTTTCGCCAGTAGCTACTACGTAATCATCTGGTTCATCTTGCTGAAGCATCATCCACATTGCGCGAACGTAGTCACCCGCGTAGCCCCAGTCACGCTTGGCATCCAAGTTGCCCATGACCAATTCTTTTTCAACACCCAACTTGATACGTGCGGCGGTGTTGGAAATTTTACGCGTCACAAATTCCAAACCACGTCGAGGGCCTTCGTGGTTGAACAGAATTCCTGAGCACGCGTAGATGCCATAACTCTCGCGATAGTTCACAGTGATGTCGTGGCCGAACACCTTGGCGCAACCGTACGGTGACCGTGGGTGGAAAGGCGTGAGTTCGGTTTGGGGAACCTCACGCACTTTTCCAAACATCTCCGATGATGACGCTTGATAGAAACGAATGGGATTGTTCTGGGTGCCACCCACCATGCGGATTGCCTCTAGCATGCGCAGCACGCCGAGGCCGGTGATATTCGATGTGAGTTCGGCCTGACCAAATGAAATGGCAACGAACGAAATAGCTCCCAGGTTGTACACCTCGTCGGGCTTCACATATTCAAGTGCCGACACCAAGCTGGTGAGATCTGCCAGGTCGCCGGGCACAAGTTCTACAAAGGGAAACTCGTCACGAATCTGCAATGCCCGAGGGTTGTTTTGCCCCTTGAGCATGCCGAAAACCTCGTAGCCCTTGGAGTGGAGGAATTCGGCCAGATGCTGACCGTCTTGACCTGTAATTCCGGTGATGAAAGCGCGGGGCATTGAGATGACCTCATGATTTGGCGATGGGACTCAATGACGGTACCACCGACACCCTCTCACTGAGGTGAATCCGAATGGTTCTTGCCCCCTACGCTTACACCATGATTTTGGTTCTGGCAGGCGGCGTAGGGGCTGCCCGCTTTCTGTCAGGACTTGTTCGGATTGTCGATCCCAGCAACATCGTCACCATTGTGAACACGGGCGACGACACCGAACTTCACGGTCTCTCTATCTCGCCCGACATCGACACGGTGACCTACACACTGGCCCAGGCAATTGACCCAGACCGTGGTTGGGGTCTTCGCGATGAAACCTGGCGCGCAATGGCCGCGCTAGAAAAATTCGAAGGCGTCCGCCCCGAGTACTCCCGGGCTGCTCCACGATGGTTCAATCTTGGCGACACAGACCTTGCGACCCACTTCTACAGAACTGCCCGCCTACAAGAAGGCGCCACTCTTCGTGATGTCACAGACGAGGTTCGCCGAGCATTTGGCGTGGATGTGTCAATTCTGCCCATGACAAATGACTCTGTGCGGACCACGGTTCATCTCACTGATGAAAGTGTGAGTTTTCAGGAATACTTCGTGAAGCTGCAACATTCAGTACCGGTAACCGGAGTTGATTTTGTCGGCGCGAATAACGCCACCTTCATCGATGAGTCACTCATCACTTCTGCAGACACCATTGTGATAGCACCATCAAATCCCATTGTGTCGCTCGGACCCATTCGTGCTCTTCCACACGTCGATTCATTGCTTGCTTCGCGTCGTGATGATGTTGTAGCGGTATCCCCCATTGTTGCTGGTGCCGCCCTCAAGGGACCTGCAGACAGAATGTTGATAGAGCTTGGCCACGAACCCACCGTGGTCGGTGTGGCGCGAATGTATGCACCGGTGTGTTCCACTCTTGTTATCGACCAACAAGATGCACACCTTGCGAATGAAGTGGAGCGCGAAGGTCTTCAATGTGTAGTGACAGACACCATCATGTCGAAACCAGGCGTGTCTGAAGAATTGGCGCGACGCACTGTGCGCGCCACGCCACGACAAGGAGGAATCTCATGGCCCGATTAATGGCATGGAGCGTTGAAGGTATCGGCGAAATTGTTCCTGGAATGCAATTGGGCGATGTCATCGTCGAAGCATGCGCCAGCGAGCCAAACGGTCCGTTGCGCGACAACGATGTCCTGGTGGTCACTCAGAAGATCGTTTCAAAAGCAGAGAATCGATTGGTTGCAATTAACCCCGACGATCCCCTCTCGCACAAGGTGTTAGTAGAAGAAGAAGCGGTACGAATTGTTCGACGACGCGGCGATCTCATCATCACCGAAACAAAGCACGGCTTTGTGTGCGCAAACAGTGGTATCGACCTATCAAACGTGGAACGTGGCTATGCCGCACTTCTTCCACTCGACAGCGATAGGTCTGCGCGCCGTATTCGTGACATTGTTCGAGCCAAACTTGGAGTCTCGGTTGGCGTCATCATCAGCGACACGTTTGGTCGCCCGTGGCGCAAAGGCCTCACCGATGTTGCCATTGGCGTTGCTGGTATTGCAGGCGTTGTCGACCTTCGCGGAACCGAAGACGCACTTGGTCGCGTTATGCAAGTCACCGAGGTTGCTGTGGCCGATGAGCTTGCGTGTGCCGCCGAATTGGTGATGGGTAAATCAACTGGGGTTCCCGTTGCCATCGTTCGTGGTGCCGACCCGTCGTGGTTTAGGGATTCATCAATGAACGAAATTGTTCGCCCACCGAGCGAAGATTTGTTTCGTTAAAGAACTACTGCGAGCGCAAAGACGCCAAGCCGTCTTTCAACAACGTGAACGGCGACCATCCGAGTTGAATGCGAGCACGCACCGGCGATAGCCCAAGTCGAACAATGTCGTTGGGCCTGGCCGATGCAGTGCGCGGCACCGGAGACGACGCACCACCCATGACCGACCATAAATCGAGAATGGAAGTAGCTACCCCTGTTCCGACATTGATGACAAGGCCACCTGCACGATCGAGCGACCGTGCAATGGCATCGACGGTGTCGTCAATGTGAACAAAATCGCGGGTCTGCTTACCCGAGCCATGAACAATGGGGGCTTTACCTTGTTCTAATGCGTCGACAAAAGCAGCAACTACACCATCTTCGGGTCGTTGACGTTGCCCGTACACATTTGCCATTGCCAAAACGGTGTACTCCACGCCGTGCCTGTCGCGATACACAGCGTGTATGTCTGCCGCAGCCCTTGCAAATACTTCTTCGCTGGTGCGCGTGTCACTGATGTGACCTTCCTTGATTGGAAGATCACGCGCAAGGCATTCGCCATACAACAACGCTGCAGGAAGAGCGGTAACAACTTTGGAAACCCCGCCGAGTCGCGCAGCTTCAAGTACTGAAACAGTGGCACCAAGACTTGCAAGAGCACCTGCTGAGTGAGCATGCGATGGCGTGAACACTGCAAGATTCACAATGATGTCGGGACGCTTGAGGGCTACGAGCTCGGCAAACTCACTTGACTGCACAGAGATGTTCTGAAACTTGAAGCGTCCCGATGCATTTCGCGAGTCGGCCAAGTTGGAAAGCGAACCTGTCGACAAGTCATCAACAACGTCTACCTCGTGGCCCTCTGCCATGAATCGTTCGACGAGATGCGAGCCGATAAATCCTGCACCACCGCAGACCAAGATTTTTCGGGACGCCATTTCTATGACGCTAATTCAGGTGACGGAATTTTTTCGCCACTCAGCGTGAGTCCCGCCTGCACACGACCGTCGGCGCCAACAACACAATCGATCAGCGATGCGTCGTCCCCCACAACACCCATCACCAGACTCCGTTCAAGCCGTACACGATTTCCGATGACGGCTCCAGGGAGAAGGACGGAATCTGTAATGACGCACTGGGCACCAATAGTGGAACCCTCGCCAATAACGCTGTGCACCACAGATGCGGACGAGTTAATGGTGCAGTGCGCTGCAACCGACGACAAGATGGTGCTTCGCGAGCCATCGACGAGGTCGAGATTGGCCTGCAGATAGGTATCGGGACGACCTGTGTCGATCCAGTAGTCATTCGTCGCCATCGCCGCCAAGGTTCCGTCGGCCACCATCTGCGGGAACACCACGCGCTCAATAGACATCTTCTGGTTCGCCGGCATGCGATTCAGTACCGACGGTTCCAGAACATATGTGCCTGCGTTAATGACGGAACTAGTGGTCTCTCCAGGTGCGGGCTTTTCTACGAATCGTTCCACCCAGCCATCGCTATTGGTTTCCACTACTCCGTACTGAGACGGGTCGTCCACCGGGGTGAGGTGCAAAGTGCCTTCAGCTTTGTGCTCGCGATGAAACTTCACAAGAGAAGCAACATCGACATCACACATGATGTCGCCATTCATGACAACAAACGTGTCGTTGATACCGGCGTCGCGCGCAGCAAATGCAATTGCTCCGGCTGTATCGAGCGGCTCTGGCTCAACGGCGTAATGCAATTGAACGCCCGCACACACTCCTTCTGGAAACGCTTCGAAGAAAGGTTCCGGCTTGAAGCCAAGTGCGAGCGCAACATGAGTGACTCCGGCAGTGGCCAAGTGTGCAATGAGATGCTCTAACTGACGCACATTGGCAATGGGAAGCAATGGCTTGGGGGTGCTCAGTGTGAGCGGTCTGAGCCGAGTACCAAACCCGCCGACGAGAACAACTGCGTGCATCAGCCAGGAACAGTGGTTGTGGCCGTGCCACCCGCAACTGTTGTAGGAGTTGCACCACCA
>B570J29032_109958546_pt1 | contig 13527 bp, 15 predicted proteins | sample LakMenEpi16Nov12_FD_29032 | JGI IMG/M metagenome (IMG submission 29032)
TTTCTAACTAATTTATCGTAATACTCTCGTTGACTTTGAGTTAAGAATTTATCCTTACTCTTTTTAATCATACCACTAATTTGGTCTTTCTTAGACATTTTTGGTTTAGCATCAGTAGGAATATACTGACCGTCTTTGCTAATTGTTTTTTTTCTTGTCATTATTTAATTGTATAATAATCCATCCAGTAGTCAATCATTTCGTCTAACATCGTTTCAAATGTGTAATCGTGTGACCACCCTGTAGTATTAACTAATTTAGATGAATCACCTTTTAAATCGTGTAATTCTTCAGGTCTTAGGAACTTTTCATCTTGAGTAACATATTGTTTGTAGTCCAATCCTAACGATGAAAATACATAATCACAAAGTTCACCAACTGAATGAGATATACCTGTCGAACAAACAAAATCATCAGGATTTTCTAATTGTAAAATTTCCCACATTGCTCTAACGTAATCTTTCGCATGTCCCCAGTCTCGTGTTGCATCAAGATTACCCAATTTTAATTCATTAGATAGTCCTAATTTAATTTTAACCGCTTCTTTACATACTTTATTGGTCACAAAGTTAGTTCCTCTTCTTGGTGATTCGTGGTTAAATAAAATACCGTTGGAAATAAACATACCGTATGAGTTTCTGTAGTTACGACAAATGTTATAACTAAATACTTTAGCACATCCGTATGGAGAAACAGGATTAAGAGGTGTTGTTTCTCTTTGGTATCCGTCAGAATCAATTGAATTACCAAACATTTCAGATGACGACGCTTGGTAAATTTTAGTATTAGGTTTTATTAATTTAACAGCCTCTAACAAATTTAAAGTACCTAACCCTGTTACATTTGCGGTATAAATTGGTTGGTCAAATGAAATTCTAACGTGAGACTGAGCCGCCAAATTATAAATTTCATCAGGATTTGTTTTTTGGATAACAGAAATTAATGACGATAAATCTGTCAAATCGGCATAATGTAATTTAATTTGGTTAAATATATTATCTAATCTTGAAGTTTGGTTTTCGGCAACGGAATTTCGTTTTAATGTACCATGAACTTCATATCCCTTTTTAATCAAAAATTCAGATAAATACGAACCATCTTGACCATTTATTCCTGTTATTAGTGCGATTTTATTAGACATTTTAATTTATTTTTTTTTCTTTTATTGTTTTAATAATATATTTGGCATTAGCATCAGGACTTAAACATCTTTCATAATAATTCAGATTTTCTTCATATTTTAAATCAATATTAGATGATAATATATTTTTAATAAATTCTTCTGTAACTTCAGACCAATCATTAACAAAAATTGCTGTGCTATTTTCGTAAAACCAAGAATTAATTTTATCCTTTGTTATGACAATACATCCTGACCCTAAAGATTCACTATAACGAAAAGTTTCGGGGCTCATTCCATTAGGAACTAAACATATTTTAGAGTTTGATAATTTATTGTAATAATCTTCGATTACTAAACCACTTCTAAAACCATCTGTAAAATTTATATCATATTTTTTAGATAAATTATTTATAGAATTATAAAATCCGTATCTAACTGATTTATTACCCATAAAAAATACATCATTAGTTCTTTCAGATAATGTTTCACCCTTATTAGGAAAAATGTTATATTCACCACTAGAATTAAATCCAATATTAATTGGGAATATTTTATTATAATCACATTTTTCTTGTAAATAAAATCTAAATATAATATCAAAAAATTCGTAATATTTTGGGTTATATGATACCTCGTTACCAACATGAATGGCTATTTTATAATTTGTATCATTTTTAATTTTTTCTCCAAAATCTAATCCCTCAATCACATCTAAATCAGAATGAATAATGTACAGGCTATAGTCGTTGTTAAATTCTTTAACTAATTGTTCTTCAATTAGTTGTATATAACTAAGTTCACAATAATGTTTTGGTAATTTATTTTGTATAATCATATTTTTTAATTTAATTTTATATAATCTAAATTTGAGTTTGAAAAAATAGAAAATGTTGATAAGTTAGACATAGTGCATATTAATTTTTTTGTCATACCTAAAGTGTATACTCCAAAAACAATTTCTTGTATATGTTTTTTAATTAATTCTTCATCATTTTTTAAATTAAAAAATGGTTTATTTTCAATTGTTGAAGCTGTTAACTCGTCAAAAGTTATTAATTTATTTCCATATCTTTGTTTAAATTTAATTAAATCATTAAGATTATCACACATTAAAAATATATTTTCAAATTCTTCTTTTTCTAATGTTTCAAATATTATGGATAAATCTATTGTTGGTAAACCATGTATTATTGACATATCAGTTGCCCTTCTATGAAAACCTATAGTTTTTGTAAAATCAATTTGAGGGTGTCTTGATGAAAACAATTGTTTCATTTCATCATTTAATACAAAATTATCTTTTATTATTGATTCACACATTTTTAATTTTTCTTTAGTAAATGTATCCTTGTCATAAGGATTTAATTGTGCTATATTATTTACTAACTCAATATTAGAATACTCATTTTTATTTAAAAAATAATCATTTTTATCTTGTATAAAACAGACATCATAAATATTATGACTACCATACCCATCAATATTTGATAAATCATGATATACTTTAAATTCTTCATTTGGATAGATTAACAATACATTAAGCATGTTAACAACTGATTCAGTCATATATGAAAAATAACCTCTATGACCTCTTATTGGTTTAAAAAATTTTAACATTTTTACATTAATTATTAATATTTTAATAAGATGTCACAAATTCTATTAATATCCTCAACTGTCATTTTATCATGATTTGGTACGTAAACTCCTCTATCATCAATAATTGAACAATTAGGTAGTTTATTTTCACCATATATTTTTTTATAAAATGGTTGTGTTCCCATTGAACCCGAAATTAATGGACGACAAGCAATATTATTTTCTTCTAACTCTTTAATTAAACTTTTTTTATCTTCAATAGTTTTAGTGATAAAAGGTATTGCAAAATTTGACGTATAACTGTCATCAAAAGTTACTGGAAACCATGTTTTACCTTCTAACTTAGATTTGTAATATAAAAAGTTTTTATATCTATTATCAATCATTTTATCAACTTTTAATAATTGTTGAATCCCAAGTTGAGCTTGTAAATCAGTACTCCTTAAATTAAACCCTGGAACATAAAACGTATAAAGGGATGAAAAATCAGAAACTTCCCACTTGTTTCTCAATTCTTTTTGTTTTGATTCAGGTAAATCCCTATCCCACCCATGACTTCTAAGTTGTAATAATATCTGATAAATTTCCTCACTATTTGTTGTAATAACACCACCCTCAATTGTTGACATAGTATGCCCAAAATACGTTGAAAATGACGACATCAAACCAAAGTTACCAAGTTTAGTTCCTTTAAATTTAGTTCCTTGAGATTCGCAATTATCTTCAAGTAAAATAACATCATATTTTTTACATAACTTAACAATCGAATCCATGTCAGGAGATAATCCAAGTACAGAAACTAAGATTAATACTGATGGTTGTTCATGTTTGAACACTTCTTCCAAATGTTTTAAATCAACTGACAAGTTATCTAAATTACAATCAATTAATAATGGGTGCATATCAAACTGAAGTACAGGTGATAAATCTGTTGCCCAACATAATGATGGTACACAAATTTTATTATTTTTTAACATGTTAAGAGCTTTAAGAGCATATAACATAAGTAAATTTGCGGATGACCCTGAATTAACAAATACAGAATATTTTGACCCTAACCATTCACACCATTTATTTTCAAACTCAATCGTTTTAGGTCCTTTTGTTAATCTTGGGTATTCTTTTAACCATTGAATAAGATTATCAATATCTTGGTTATCAATTGTATCTTGAATTAAATCTATTTTTTTCATTTTCTGGCAGTTTTGTAATTTTGTATAAACCAATCAATAGTTTCATTAATACCGTCTTCAATTGATTTAAAATTAAAATTTTTAATGTCTGATGATGCAGGTTTTTTAAATTGACCTTTAGGTTTTGTTTCGTCAAAAATTAAATCGTCATCATTAAACCCAAATTTTTTACTAATAATGTTTGCAACTTCCATAACTGAAATTTCGGTTTCGTCAATCATCATACAATGTTTTTCCGACACCCAATTAGTTAAAGACCAAACAATTAATTTTGCCATATCCTCAGAATATACAAATTGTCTCAATGGTGAACCATCTCCCCAAATCACAAATTTTTCATTATTTTGTTTAGCCAAATACGCTCTATGAATCATACCAGGTATTAAATGACTATCCTCTAAATTAAAATTATCATAAGGACCATATAAATTTGTAGGAACAACTGAATACCAATTTTTATTTAAAACATTTCTAAAAATTTGTGTTTCATAACCTGATAATCTTTTCGCATATGAATACCCGTAATTTGACGGGTGGGGAGGCCCGTTATCAATTTGTTCTGAAGTTAATGGGTAAACAATATTTTCATGAGGAAAAATACAAGTAGATAATATATTAACAAAATTATCAACTTTTAAAAGTGAACATACTTTAATTACATTACTATTAATAATGTAATTATCATCAAAAAATAATTGATTATTATTCATGTTTGCGTTAACCCCGCCAACTCTTGCTGCGGTATGGATAATAGTATCAACACCTTCATTTAAAACTTTATCTTGAAAGAACTTGAATGTTTCTTCGTAATTTGTTAAATCAACATCTTCTCGTGTATGGTAGACGTGACCATCTCCTAAAACTTTTTTTAATGCTCGTCCTAATAATCCATTTGAACCTGTAACTAATACTTTCATAATTTAATCCATTTATTACAATATAAATCATTAGTATTTAAATGTGAATTGGAAATCCCAAACCATTTAGATGGTATTATTACTTTTTTATCAATATTACAATTTAACCATCCACCCCACCAACTAAATGTTGAATTGGCTATTATGTTATGTTTACACATTGACATTAAATATAGGTCTTCATAATCCGTATTACCTGATATAAATGTTTTGTTTTTTAGGAAATTAAAGTTTTCTTCACACCATTTTATATCATCAGAAAATATTACAAAATGGTTTTCTTCTCCAATAATTTTAATTGCATTTTGATAATACTCGATAGTCTGTATTGGATGATAATTTTGTAAACCCAAATAATCACCACGTCTAACATGAATAGAACAAGTATTAAGTGTTAATAATTCATTATACTTATCAGTTATTTTTTGGTTTGTTTCATCATCTATTTTAAAAAGTTCTAATATTTCATTTCTATAATCCATAAAATATTTTTCACTTTGAAAATAACCGTACAATTTTACATTCCCATCAATTTTAGGTAATTGACTGTATGAAAACCCATTTTCCCCTAATGGTGTAAAATTACTAAAACCATTAATAAAATTAATTTTTCTGAAAATATTTGATAAATAATATACATATGGTTTATGTGGTACTATAGAATCTGACACATCACATAATAATTCTTTATTGTCCCTTAAACATAGACAATACGCTGTCGCTATTTGGAATAGATAGTTTCCCAAACCACCCATTAATTTTGTCGAAACGAAATTCATAATAAATTAATAATTTTTAACAAATTCAATTATTTCATCTCTTAATGTTTCTCTGAACTTAGCGTATTTGATACTTCTTTTGTAATTTTCTTTAACGTAAGGTAACATTTCATTGTATGTTTCAGGTGTAATTAAATTACAAACATTAACAATGTCATCCAAAGTTTTAACTATAAACATACCTCTAACATCAAAGAAATTTTCAATGTTTGGACATCCTAAATAAATTGGGATAGTATTGGTTTGAAAACAATCAATAAGTTTTTCACTGAAATAATTTGGTTGACATACGTTTTCAATAGATATATGATATTGAGAATAAAATAATTCATTTTTTATATCACTATTTTGTATAAATCTATCAATTGTAGGTTTTCCGTTATATGGATTATTTTTACTATTAAATAAATGTAATGGTACTGAAGTAACTTGGTTTATTACTGTTGGTAATTCTTGTCTAACAATATGATTTAGGGTTAACTTTTTACCACCAACAATAGAGGTTACACAATATTCTTTTTCTTTTGTTAAATCAAAATCTAAAATCCAAGACATCCCGTGTGGGAATAATCTGGCGTTTGAACAATTATCCAATACTTCTTTGTGCCAAGTTAATATTAAATCAAACTCTTTATGTCTATTAATTACAATATCTCTTAATCCTGCAATTTCATTTGGTTCAACAGACCAAAGAACTCTTAAACATTGTTTAGGTGATGACGGAAACGTGTCTACGTATAGCTGACACGGTTTATTTGTTTGGATATCAACTCTAATATCCCAATTTGATATTTTTTCTACAGTATACATTTTTTTAATTAATATTAATTACGACCATTTCTTATAAAAAATGAATCACTTTCTACATTACAAGTAATTTCATTTATCAATATAGACTTTAAATTATTTTTTTCAACTAATTCTGCAATTTCTAAATATAAACATCCATCTGCGGCGTATACACCACATTTTATATCTCCTAAAGTTCTATATTTTAATGGTAGTTGATTTAAATCAAAACATATCGATGAGTGAACTAAATTTCCTGGAGACGGTTTAAATTCTATATATTTTTCATGGCTTGGGGTACTTGGTAAAACTTCACCATAATATTTACTTTTTGTACAAACAAACGCTGAATTAGTTAGTTCAATACAATCATTAATTGATTTTAAATGATTATTTTCCCAAAAATCATCATGGTCAATCCTAACAATATAATTAAATCCTTCATTTTTAGAAATATCTATGGCGTGATTTACAGCGTTTACTCCCCCAAATTTCCAAATGTTAAGTTTATTATTAAAAACGTCTCTTTCTGACGCAATATTTAAATTTTCAAAATATATTTTATCTTTGTTTTCAAAAGTATTACAAATTTCTATAAATTCTTCGTTATTTTCATAACGGTCTCCTATTAAAAAAATTTTATAATCATCATGTAATTGATTTGATATGGAATTTAAACATCTTTTAAGTAAAAAAGGTGTATTACCATCATCCCTTTTGTACGTACTTATAATAATTGCAAATTTCATTTTTTAAAATTATATCTCATGGTGGTTGATTCCACAAAAAAACCATTTTTTTTATAAAAATTTATTCTATCAGGAAAACAAGACAGTATTACTTTATAACACCCAAGATTTTCGGCTTTTTTAATTAATTCTTGTATTAATTGGGTGCCAATATTATTTCCTCTATAAGATTGTTTAACCACAACATCCTCAATACAACCAGCAATACCTCCGTTACGAATAATTTTTTGTTGTAAATGTAAAGTTGCTGAACCAATAATTTTACCGTCAAATTCAGCAATTACCATGTAATTATCATTTTTAAACCAATTGTCTAATGTTAATTCACTTATTTCATCTACTGACCAAACTTCTTTAAGTACTTCTAATAGTTCACACGTTGAGTCATCTCTTTTAAAATCACGAATAATTAACATATCAATTTAAATTTTTATTTATTTCAATAACCTTTTCTATAATATATTCTATATCATTTTCAGTTAAATTCATGTGTAAAGGTAATGTTATTAATTTTTCAGAAATAGTTAAAGAGTTTGGGCAAGTTCCTAGTCCGTATTTATACATTTTATAATGTGTGTTATCTCTGTAATGAACCCCCGGATAAATCCCACTTGAATTTAATAATTCCATAAATTTATTTCTTTGATTAACTACAATTTGAAATAAATGTCTTGACGATAAAACACAATCTTTTTGAGTCTTTATTGTTTGAATCCCGTGTTTAGTTAACTCTTTTTCGTATTTTTCACAGATTTCTCGTCTTCTATTATTGTCTTTGTCGAGGTATTTTAAACCAACTAATGCCATTGAAGCCATCATTGAGTTTCCATGGTATTTGTAACCGACATCAACTAAATCATATTCCCATTTGTAATTGCCTTTATCATTAGTTCTTTGGTATGTGTCTTTATCAATACCTAACCATGATAGTTTTCTAACTAAAGTATCGTAGTCTTCATTTGCAAAACAAACCATACCTGAATCAGCAGTTGGTAAATTTTTAACTGCTTGAAAACTAAATACAGTTACATCTGCCCCATGACCAACATGCTCAATTTCACCTGTAGATGGATTTTTTGCAAATGTACCCGACATGTGAGCGGCGTCTAAAATTAATTTTAATTTATGTTTTTTACATAAATCAATAATTTTATAAAGTTCACCAGTGTTACCACCAATACCAATAAATAAAATCGCTTTTGTTTTTTTAGTTATTTTTGATTCAACTGATACAGGGTCTAAACACAAATACTCATCAATATCTGCAAATATAGGTTTTAAATTTTCATACATTATTGCATGATTTGATGATACAAATGTTAATGGACTTGTGATGATTTCATCATCATCTGACCATTTATTTGTATCCTTCAATATTTTTACCGCTAAATGAAGACCTGACGTGTTTGAGTTTATAAAATGAGCGTGAGGTAAACCAGTATAATTTTTCCATTCATTTTCAATCTCAACAGTTTTAAACCCTAATCCTGTCCAACCTTTATCTAAACAAGTTGACATGTGTTCAAAAATTTCTTCGTTCCTAAATTTTGGAACAAACAATTGTATATTTTTCATATTAAAAATTTTTTATTACAATACTCAATATCTTTATAAAGTAACTCATTATATTTTGACTCCCATTGACTTGTTAACGTGTGGTCACCAACTCCAACGGCAATCTTATAATCTTTTAAAACTCCAGGGTAACCATATGTTATAAACATACGATACCAAAGTTCGCAATCAATCATATATAAAACTTCGGTGTCAAAATATTCATTACGAGGAATTAAACCTACACTTGGACACCCAACAAAATTAATACCTTTAATTAAATGTTTACCGTCACCATCAATTTTTGGAATTATTGGATTTATCCAATTTCCATTACCATAATCATAGTGAATGCATCCACTGACAACCCATTGATTACCTTCATCTAATAAATCAACCATTAGTTTAATGCAATCATTACCAACCATAAAGTCGTCTAAATTCATTAATTTGATATAATCTCCTGTAGAGTTTTTAATTGCGTTGTTAGTGTTATGTGCCGGCCACCCGATGTACTCAGTATTTCTCAAATATATTATATTATCCAACTTCAACTCTTTAATGTAATTTTCAATTGAGTCATCTTTTGAATGGTCAGAAACAATAATTTCTATATTTTTATAGGTTTGAGAAAGAATTGATTGGATGTTTTTATCAATAAATTCGACACCTCTACCATTTGCCTCGTATGAGGGAATACATACTGAAATTTTTGGATTAAAGTTTTTAGACATTTTCATTTTAAATTTTACTATAAGGTTTTTTTTCTCTTATTTTTGACGAATGGTTAGTAACCATCCCCATATTGACTTTATGTTCATTTATCGGATTTTCAGCATTATATACATAATTAATTTCATTCATAAACTTATAATGTTCTTCTCCTGACATTTCTAACATAGGATACATAAAACATAAATCACCACTCCATTGCCAATAATTACCATTTTCATCTTTTAAATCTTCTTCTTTAATTTTTCTCCATAAAAAAGCTCTCCAAGTACGAATATGGGATGCTGTAAAAACTTGTGACCTTAAATTTTCAAAATTTGTTTGGGGTTTGGCAAATCCTGTAGTACCGTTTGAGTATTTAAAGCTACCATTTGCTATCCAAACATTAGGGTCAGAATAAACTTCATTGATTCTTGTTAAAACATTCGAATCTGGTAACCAGTCATCTCCATCAACCTCAACTAATACCTCATTATCACTAATATTTTTGTTATAACGAATTACATTATCAAAATTTCCTGCTTGATAAAGTTTTTTTTCATAATTGTCAATAAGTATGAAACGATTGTCATCTTTAATTAATTCTTTAACGATATTAACTGAATTGTCTGTGGACATATCATGTGTGATATAACAAGTAAAATCTTTAAATCTTTGACTCATTATTGATAATAAAGAACGCTCAATATATTTTTCAGCGTTATAAAAACCTGTTAAAATTACCATATTATTTTTTAATATATTTTATTAATGTGTTATTAGTATAATTTTTTTTAATTAAATCTAAACTATTAATTATTTCATTAATTTTTCTACTATTTCGTGTATCCCAATCTAATTTTGTATCAACAATAATAGTTTTAATTTTTGGTTTTATATTAAGGATATCCCCAATTTTTTTACATAAATTAACAACACTTATTTTTTCAATTGATGATATATTTAATATTTCATTTTTTGGACTCTTTATGTTTACATCAACAATGTTTTTTAAATCCTCAACGTCTAAAATTGACCTTTTAACATTTTTATATAAACTAATCTCCTCGTTTTTTTTTATTTTATTTACGAAATAATTAACTAAATTATCATTATTTCCACTATAACCTAGAATTTGTGGTATTCTATAAATTTTATAATTGTTACAATTTTTTTTTATATAATTTTCAATATTTAATTTGTGTTGATAATAAGGATTATCAATTTTATCTGAAAGAATAGTACTGAAATATATTAATTTTAAATCATTATTTTTTTTTAATACATTTTTTAATAAAGTTTTTTCTCTTTCAAATTCCTCATATTTAGTCTCTTTTGATGAGGAAACACCTGATGCAAAAATAATATAATCTTTATAATTTTCTTCATTTTTTAAAAAAACTGAAGCAATTAACCCATTACCAACTATCATTTATTTAATATATCTAAATAACTTTTTTTAATTTTTTGAGTAACATTTAAAGATTTAAATTTATCAGTGTCCTCAGGAATATCAAATAATTCTTTATTAATTACGTTACCCATATTATCCACATCATATATCCATCCTTTTTTACCACACATCCATCCTTCAATAGTAGTTCTACCTAAAAGTATTCCTGCGGTTTCAGAACATTTATGAATATATTTATCCACGTCTAATGTTGGTCCATGAAATTTAACATGAGAATTTTTAGTTATATCTGAAAGATAATTTGATTTGTTTTCACCGACTAACCATAATTCTTTATTATTTTCTTTAGTGTACTCAATTAAATCACGTATAGTTTTTTCTCTCAGGTAATCAATTGAACCGACAAATAGAACGTAATTTTCAGAATTTAAATCTTTATTAAAAAATTTAGTTTCATCTATTGGGTTATAGATAACGTCAACCATATTTTCAGATATGTTAAAATTAGAAATAATATGTTCTTTAATCTCAGGTCTAATTGCAATATATTTTTTAATTGACGGATGAATAACAGGATTTTCTAATTCAATTACTTCAGAATGAATTGTTGATATTTTATCAACATTTGGATATAACAAATTCATCATATTAACAATAGGTTTATGTTGACAATGGATAATATCAAAATGGGTTTCTGAAATTTTATAATAATTATTAGGGATTGATGGTTTAGGACCTTCAGGTGTCATTACAACCCATTGTCCATCACCTAATTTATATCCAGGTGGTTCTTTAATATTTTTAACTTTAATCCCTAATTTAGTTGCCATTAACACTAATGGACCATTTGTTTCAGAGGCAACAATTGTGACATCACAATTTTGTTTTACCAAATTTTTAGCAAGTTCAAAAACATACATCTCAGAACCTGTAAATTTTTGAAAAAATAAACATGATATTAATACATTTAATTTACTATGTTCAGTAAATTTTACTTTTTTAGGTAAAAATTCTGAATATTTCCTAGCAAATAAATTTTTATTTTCTTCCCACTTTTCATTTGTCATTCCAATAGATTTATGTGTTAATCTGATATTAGTTAAAACACCAATTTTAACATTTTCTAAAAAATTTTTAAAACAAAAATTGACATCGTACATGTGAAATCCACTAACTGTTTCGTCAAAATTAGAATTAATCTTTTGTTTGTTAATTGCAATAAACACACCATCAACAACAACTACTTCTTTAATATCATTTCCTAATGACTCAGAATATTTTGATTCCCATTTTTTACCTTCAGATTCATGATTTACTATACCATACATCTTTGACCTATCTTCCCACCACATTCCACTTGTAGGCATTTCTGTTGTACCTGCCATACCAAATATTCCATAATCAAGATTTTTATCAAATTGTTTAACTAATTTTGATGCCCAATTATTTGTGTCAAAATAGATATCGTCATGACATAATACAATTATATCAAAATTAGATTCTGATATAATCTCGTTATAAACTTGTGAAAGATTTTTTTCACCATTGTTTACCTTTTCAATAATTTGAACCTTGGGGTGTCCAGAAGATTTTTTTAAATATTCTTGAAATCCAGGGTTAGAATTTCGTGTACTATATCCTATTGTTATCATATTCCTGTACTTCCAAAACCATTAGAACCTCTTTCTTTTTGGTCCACATTTTCAATTTTATTTAATGTTACAAATTTTCCACTAACGACATTTGCTAAAACAGCTTGAGCAACTTTCATACCTCGTTCAATTATTACTGAATGGTTATTAGTGTTAAAGATTATTACTTTAATTTCACCAATGTACCCTTGGTCAATTGTTCCAGGACTATTTAACACCATTAATCCCTGATTAAGAGCTAAACCACTTTTAGACCTTATCTGTACCTCAAATCCTTCAGGGATATCTAAAACAATACCTGTTGGAACTAAAGCTCTACCAAAGGCAGGTATAGTGATTTGTTCAATAGAATATAAGTCAAACCCACTATCGGATTCATAATTGTAACTTAATATTCTTCCTTCTTTTGAAGAGTAGTTAAGGTCAACTTTATAAATCATATTTTCCATTTCTTCACTCAAATTTGATAACTCTTCATCCGAAATTAATAATTCATTTTCATCTGTGTCAGGATTGGACATTTGTTTTAAAAAATTTTGTAATGTCTCTAATTCTTCTTTAAAATCTAATTCTTTACTCATAAGTTTGTTAACTTTATTAAAACTTTTATTAATACTTCAACATCTTTTTCACAATAGTCTTGAATTTCTTGGTATTTGTTTTCATTCCAAAATGCGTTATGAACTTTATTACCAGTCACTTCCATGTTTTTAGGACTTTCAATACCAAGTGATACACACATTAATTCTAATGAACTAATAGCACCAAATTGTCCGTACTGCCAAATTTCTTTTGTATCTATTGCCTTAATTTCCCACGGTTTAGTATCATAAGATGGAAGTATTGATGATGGTAAGATACCATTTATTAACATTCTTTTTGCTAATACAGGAATATCAAAGTTCTTAAGATTATGTCCGCAAAGAATAAATCCTAACTTGTCTACACGATTTAATAATGTGTTAGCGTCTTTAAGTAATACTTTTTCGTCTGAGTTAAAGAAACTTTGTTTTTTAATATCACCCTTTGGGTCAACAAATCCTACTG
>B570J29032_109958545_pt1 | contig 13516 bp, 10 predicted proteins | sample LakMenEpi16Nov12_FD_29032 | JGI IMG/M metagenome (IMG submission 29032)
CGATTGCCGAGCCGATTGACGAGCAACCCTAAGCATCGGCCCACGGAAGGCAAACATGAGTCCAGACAGCAACAACAGAACCAGCAAAATAGGTTTCCATGAGAAACGCAGCTTCACCCGCACCCCCAGCAAACCGATCAACGTCAAAACGCTGGCCCCTATTCCTTGGAAAACAAACGGCAACGCCAGCGCAGCGTATTTTTGCAACCATCCTTGCTGCTTGTTCGTCCAACCGGGAATCAAGATCACAGCGGCCAGCGCCACCGTCAACCACCACATGGCAATTTGATTCGGATCCTCGAAGCACAGCAGCGGCCGCGTGCCGAGCAGCTTGAACTCGCCCACCTCTTGGTTCGGATGAAAGCCGTAGAGCAGTCCATACACATAGCGGCCCCCCAGCAGTTCGGTTAAACCTACTGCCGCGCTGACCAGCCCCACCGTGACCAATACCCGCAAGCAAGCTGCCAAGTCCTGCAAATCACGGACTGCCATGCGTCCCGCCACATAGGGGCCTCCCCATACAACCGCCAGATAGAGACTCTGCCAAGCGTCCGCAGTCAGTTGAGACGGATTGAAGACTCCGGCTACCAGTGGAGTTGCAATCCAGGCTGCCACCAAAACATCCCAGACTAGAAGTCGCAATCGGGCAGGACCACTGAATATTGCGCAAGCGAATCCGCCAGCGAGCACCAATAGGCCCAGGATAAAATCGCGGTTGACCGGATAAGCCGAATCCAGCGCGTTACCGATGACATGCAACCAGGCATCCTGTCGATCGACCAATCGCCCGAAGTCCGTAATTGGCATTAGTAAAGTCAACGACAGATAGATGCCGAACAGCACCTGCGGCGTTATTCTATTTCCCTTCATACCAGCAATGGTTGGCAGTTCGAGGTGATTCAGTTGTCCCATTCAGGCTTTGTCGGTTCAGCGTTGGTCGGATCAGGGTTTGCCCGATTAGAGTTTGTCCGGATCAGGGTTTGTCGATTCAAGGTTTGTCGATTCAAGGTTTGTTGGATCAGGGTTTGTTGGTTCAGGGTCTGTCGGTTTAGGGTTTGTCGTTTGATTGGCACAACCGTAACGTTACCTCGCGCGTCGTAGTTTGGCCATATCGCGGATGAAGATTCGACGGCATGCAGATTCCCCAGTCGCGAAGCGACGACATGTTGTAGCCCCCGCGCGCTGTGCGTGGGTCTCCGACCCCGCACACGTCAACGACCGCAGGTCTCCTCTTTCCTGCCCCCTGGCCGATTGACCCCGCTAACAACTCCAGCTTCACCAATTCTTCGATCCACCAGTCTCACCGACGCGTCAAAGTGAGACCTAACGGTCGGAAGTTTCGACGAGGTCAGAGACCTGCGCCGAGCGCGTCGGAAGGCGGGAGGCTGGAGGCTGGAGGCCGGAGACAAAACCAAGAACAGCCCGCGAATAACGCAAATGAGCGAGAATGGAAGACAAAGAACCGGGAACCTCGAACTGTCTCACACAAAGGCACTAAGGCACGAAGAAGAGACTGCAGGCCGGAGGCCGGAGGCCGGAGGTAAAACCAAGAACAGCCCGCCAGCCTACTTATTTCCCTCGCCCCTGTTTCAGGGGAGAGGGTCAGGGTGAGGGGCTCTGTGCTCTCGAACCAAGAACTCTCAACTCCCCCTCTTCCCTATGCACAACCCAAGCGGTCAGCATGCCGCAGCACATCATGACGGGAGCTTCGCCAAAGTAGTTGAACATACTGTCAATCAAAGACAGAGCCAGAAAGAGCGCACAAGGAAACACGGCACTCTGCGTGACCCGCCAGCCCTGCCGGGCTGCTGTCCAGCCGAAGACGATGACCGGCAGGCCCACCATCACCAGCCAAGCGGCCACGCTCAGCAATCCTGTCCTGGTCAATGCAAACAACCAAAATCCATCCAAAGCTCGTCCTGCTGGCGCTCCTTCAGTCCAACCGCCCCAGCGACCAAATCCCAACAGCCAGCGCCCGGACATCCGATCCAATACGATATCCTCGGACTCCAGCCGATAGCGCAGCGAGCCCGCCTTGGCATCCGAGGCGAACAGGCCAGCCGCACTGACCAATCGCTCGGTACTGGCCACACCTGAAACGCGGGCAGCAATATACACCGGTGGTATCGAGCATAAAACCAATATTGCAACACCAGCCATACGACCAGGTACAGCCACTATGGTCAGTGCCCCGACACCCATCAGCACGACGCTGCCTAGCGACTTGCACAGGACCACAAAACCCATCAATCCGGCGCTGACCGCCGTCCAACCGCTCATCGATCGCCAACCGGACACCAGCCCTCGAGAAACGTTCCCCGGCTGCTGACGACAAATTCTAAGGGTTACAACAACCCTATGAACGGCAATCAGCGCGGCCCACACATAGAACATCGTTAGAACGAACCCAGAGGAGAGAAACACAGACGGCCGAAACGTTCCACCCGAGCGGCCTGCACCTCGCTGCATTCCGACGAACATCTGTCCCGTGAACCACTCGGCCAGCACTGGGCCGCGAAAAACTTCGTACAAGGCAGGCGGCAAATAGACCGCAGCACCCATTAAGACGACCCAGCACAGCACCTGTCGGCTCTGTTCGGTCACTAACAGAAAGCGGCCCAAGGCGAACGGAATCCACCAATAGGATAACTCTTTAGCCGACTCCCAGGCCGAATATGACCAAGGCTGAGCGTTGAGCACGCCAGCGAAGAAAGGGCACAAGCAGTAGACGACAACCGGCAGATCGATCCACTGCCAATGCAAGAAGGCTTTGGGGCAAGCCCCCAAAGCGACGATCAGCGGAATACAACGCAGCAGCTCATTGCGATGCACGCTGATCGGTCCCAGGTTGAGATGTACTGGAGGGACAACTAACCACAGCCCAACCAGAGTCCCCACCACCAGCCAAACTGCACGAGTTTGAACTCTCTCAGTCCCTCTTACCCACGAAGTAGCCACGCTCAAATGTTTAGATTAGGGGCCTGAGACTGTAGGCGCGAGGCTGGAGACTGGAGAAAAAACCAAGAGCTGCCCGCGAATCACACAAATATTCACGAATAAAAACTAAGAACCAAAAACGACGAACGGTTTTGAACCAAGAACTAAGCACTAAGAACCAAGAACTGTTTTTAACCAACTGCCTTTCTACCAATATTGCCTACCTTCCGAACCACGGACAACAAACTACGAACAGGACCTTCAGCTCTCGGTTTCTTTACCCCACTTTCTTTGCCACACATCTTGCTGCTCCTCATCAATCTTCGCGGTTGCCCGCTTCGTCCCCATGATCAGCGACATTCGTTGCCATCGGCGTAGAAAGCGGATAAACTCTGGGTCATTGTATCGAGGTTTCCACTTGATCATCGAGTCCACAAATCCCCACCAGACCATGGCCGCTCCAGTGAATGCTGGCGGCGAAAATATTCGAAGAAGGTTATTGGCTGTCATGAAGGCAAACGAAGTTCCCATGAAGTATTGTCCGTACCCATGCCTCCGTCGCCCAACATAGATGCTCTGTTGACTCGACCCCATGGGTCGCAAGTGCTCAAACCGCAAATCAGGCTCGTCGATACTGATCGCCTTCCAACCGAGCATGCGGCAGCGATGGCAATCGATGCCATCCCACATCACCTCGCGAACGAAGCCACCGATTTCCTCGAAGCACTCCTTGCGGTAAAATTTTGTCATTCCCAGGGATACGTGATCGCGAATGGTTTCAAGAACGGAGCGGCCTGTTTGAGAATCAATAAAAAAGGCTTTTCCGCTCACTGTTCCGAGCCGAGGATCTGTCTCCATCAACTCGATCAGGCGTTCGAAGTATCTTGGCGGCAGATCCAGGTCCACATCGAGTTTGCATAGGTACTGGTAGGGTACACTAATCTGCTGGTAGCCCTCGTAGAAGGCCTCGATCACCCCCGGGCCAACGCTTCGTTTGCCACGATCCTGGCGCGTAATGACGCGCAAGTAAGGGAGCCGCGATTGATACTCACGCAGGATTTCTGGCGTGGCATCAGTCGATCCATCATCGACCACGATCCACTCCGTGGGTGGAACGGTCTGTGCAGCGACACTATCGAGCGTCCGCCGCATGTAGGACGCTTCATTCCGACAGGGACTGATAAGGATGTAGTTCATAAAGCGCTATTACCGATCGAGTTCGCTGCGAACGCTAGATGATCTTGTATAGTCCGAATAGATCGTACATTCCGCGGGCGCTACCACAGATATTGTATTCGTTTAACACGCGTTCACGCCCTAGGCATCCATGAATTCGGCATAGCTGCCGGTTCGCCACATATCGCTTGATCGCATCAGCCAGAGCAGAAGGACACCCCGGGGGGACGAGAAAACCATGACGACCATCATCAACTAGCTCAGGGACCCCTCCAACAAATGAAGCGACAACCCCGAGTTGTTTGGCCATGGCCTCCATCAACACTACCGGAACCCCTTCCATAAAACTACTGATCACCATGATGTCTGCAAGATCGTAGTAGAGGCCGATCTCATCCTGCCCAACAGCTCCTGCGAAACGAACGCAATCCGTCAATCCGAGCTGCTTAGTTTGGGACTCCAATCGTGAACGCATTGGCCCATCCCCAACCATTTCGAGCTGAAAGTCAATACCATCTTTCTTCAATAAGTAACAGGCCTCCAAAAGGACATCGTAACCCTTTATGGGGTGTAGGCGTCCAACAGTGAGAATCCGAAACCTCCCGTTGCGTGCGTCGGAGCGCGGCGAATATGCATTTGTATCAACACCACATCGAACGACGTGGAAATTCTCCCAACGATCTGGATCTGCCCAAGCCATGACTTGTGCCCGACAGAAATGGGAAATACAACGAACATACTTTGCAGATTCCGTTTTCGGCTGAAGCGTCCATGAATCGACATGAAAGAACTCAGCTGATCCATGAATCGTCAAGCTGTAGGTCAAGGATCTGTTGTACTCACACGCCAAAAGAGCAATAGCCGCTCCGCTGTTTGCCATATGAACATGAATGTGGTTAATGCCTTCGCGACGCAGACGACGCGCAAGGCGAAGAGCTTGCGCCCAATAAGCCAAATGCTTGATACGATTTCCAATACCAGGAGGCGAGAGTTTTTGCGAGGCAATCACAGATCGCATCCCACTAATCGGAGCTCCCAGGATTCCCAAAACGACATCTCGGATAATATGAAAGAAATTGTCCTGTAGCACAATTGTTTCTTGCGCGGCCTTGGCATGGCCATGCCCTAGTTTCCCCATGGCATTTGGTTTCCTCACAGAAAATGTAACGATGTCCAAGCCGAGACGACGTAACTCGCGCACTTCCCTCTCTATGAAAGTATGCGACAAACTGGGGTACTCGGAGTTTAGATATGCGATCTTCATCGGGAAATTAGCTAGTCTTTATGCTCAATAATGGTTTGCAATTTTCCTTGAATCCTTTCTGCATAGTATCGTACTTGTCCGAGAAATTCAGCAGGTTTTGCAATCATGATCAGAAATCCATAAGTAATTGAATCCTTGAACGGAACTCGTGCATTCCACTTCTTCCAAGCGATACGTAATATCTGGAGAGGCATAAGCCCTAGTGACGTTAGCAAACCCGCGATGAAGCCAATCCATCCTGCGAAACACACGCCGACGCAGGTGGTAAATAAAACAAAAGCGGGGAATCCGAGTACCCATAATCTGCTGCTTCGAACCAAGTGAGTATAGGGGCGACGAGAATCTTCAGAACTGCGCAGGTATACGGCGACGCTTCCATAACCGCAGCGGATTGACCGCTTCCACCATTGCGAAAATCGGCTCATGGCTGCGTCATGTAAAACCATCGGATCTGGCAACCTACGAATCTTCCATCCCTCTTTTCTCAACCGAAAGCACAACTCAGGCTCCTCGCCAGCGATGATGTTAGCATCAAATCCCCCGATGTTTCGAAACGTCGTCGCACGAATGGCGAAGATTCCACCACATGCGTTCGCGTCCCCGCAAGGCGTATTCCATTCCATGTCCATAAGTCGGTTGTAGATTGAGGCATCAGGAAACCGTTCGGACACCCGTCCGCAAACAATGGCATATTCCAAGTGTGTCTCAAGAAATCGAATGGCAGTCTGCAACCATCCCGACTGAACGATGCAATCACCATCCACAAACTGCACATACTGAACGTCTGGATGGGCTTTTACGAGACTGTCGTATCCCACATTGCGTGCCCGAGCGGCAGTGAAAGGGATAGACATGTCCAGGGACACCGTTGTGGCACCTGTTCCAGTCGAATACTCCGGGCTTCCATCCGTGGATCCAGAATCCACATATACGATAGGACGTCTGAGACCCAGAATTGATTCGAAACAGGCCTTCAGACGTTCCCCCTCGTTGCGGCCGATGACAACGATTCCCAGCGTATTCATCCTCGCACGTGATTCAGGTTCAATTTCTCACGGCCAAGCAAGACCTTTAGATCGCATCGAATTAGATCACGCCACCGGCAAGACGACGGTCCCCGGCCGCGGAGGATCCCCACGGTGCGCCCGACGGCCCACGCGAGATCAGCTGCCCAAAGGCCCAGTACTCCATAATGCTTGACGAATAATCTCCGTCTTGACTCATACCAATAGCGAGGCATGGGTTTTGCTTTTGCTATTCCTGTCGCTTTGCCTTCGAGATGGACGATTTTTGAGCGTGGTTCATAGATCACTTTCCAGCCCGCCTCCCGAGCCCGCCGGCATAGATCCACCTCTTCAAAGTAAAGGAAGAAGCCTTCGTCGAATCCACCAATCTCATCAAAAGCACTCCTACGGATGAGCAAGCTTGCCCCGGAAACCCAGTCAACGGGACCTGGACGATCCAGCAAGGGGTCGGAAACGGACCAGCGTCGTAGCAACCCAAATGCACCAGCATTCTTGACAAACTCTCCGATCGGAGACGGGTCACGATGCCCGGCGAGATCGGGCTTTCCTTGGCCATCAACCATTCCGGTTCCGACGATCCCGACTCGTGGATCGCTTTGATACCAATCCAACGCCGGTTGGAGGTCCGTCTGATGGACGAGGGTGTCGGGATTTAGAAGCCAAAACACATCCGGTTTCTGTGGGAAGTTCTGAAACTGTTTGGCTCCGAAATTGTTTCCCGAACCAAAGCCTCCATTGCGGCCAGCATCGGTTATGAGAACGCGGCGTTCCATGCCTAATTCAAGAATCTGCTTCTGGATCCGAGCAATCGAGTCATCACGCGACGCATTGTCAACGATGGTGATCGAACGCAAGCATGTGAAGCTGCTGCGGAAACTAGCTAAAAGTTTCTCAACACAGGCTGCAGACCGATAGTTGATAATGACACAATCAACAATCACTTACGTACACCGATACCGTATGATCCATTCCTATTGCAAACAATGCCCACCGAATCATCACTGTAGCATTCAATTACTTGATGTAAAGCCGTTGCACTTCCCAAATGCGTTCCCTAGTTCTATCTTTCATGGCCTCAGTACCAAATCGGCGAGCAAAGGCATCTTGTATCGAAAGGAGGAATCCAAATCGACGGATTCGAAATCGCCATTTCTCTAATCGTGAATGAAGTGCCAACCATGCCTTACGCCAGCGTGACAGATGAATTGGAGGACGAACGGCACGTTCGTAGCCGTGGGATTCGAGCAACAAACCCACTTCAGCCTCAACGAGAGCAACATCCTCCTTCGGCATGTCCTTTTTCCAACGCTGAGCCATTGATGGATTGGGCGGATCGTAGGTCGAGCTTTCATGGTAATGCAACATCTTCTCGCTGTAGGCAACCCCAATGAATCGACAAATGCGCTCTAGTGACCGGCTCGGGTCTGCGACGATTTCGCAAAACGCCACCTCGATGACACGGTCGTTAGGAAGACGGCCTCGAAGCCGCTCCCAAGCCTCCTCCGTCTCTCGCCACCAGCGAGCAGCGGTCCAAACATTGCCCTCCCAACCCATCTGCACAATAGATCTTGCAACGTCGCGCGGATCACGAACGATGTGGATCACGCGACAGTCAGGCCAAATATCGGGAATGCGATCGAACGCATGGTGGATCGTTGCTCCCACCAACGGCTTATTGGCCCGCAACTTTACTTGATGTAGGAAGCTAGTAACGAGGTTGCGGTAATCCAGGCTCGTGTCGACCTCAAATCGGCTATCTACGAAAATGCGATCCTGCAACAGCAGACGCCGGAAGGTCTCTGCTTCAGGAAAGCCATCTTCGCGTAGATGGCTCACCACGAACTCGAATTCATGATGGAAAGCAATCGATGGATGATTATTCAGCATCAAACGAAGCATTGTCGTCCCAGAACGTTCGCAGCCCACAAGAAAAATGGGATTAGAGAGAACATGTGTTCGCTTAGAACTAGATTCGAGAGAATACCCTGACATTTCTACTTTTACTTTCAAATCCAATTGAAATGCAAAGTCCGGTACTTGAGTTCTGACGCAAACCGTGCGCGTACAAATTGGCCTATCCGGCATTGCGGAAGGCATAGGTCTAGCCCGTCACAATGAATCAGGATAAACCTGTTGAAGTTTTCGTTTCTCTGATGGCTACTGAGTAGGTGCGCAAAACTACTTCCATCAAAGTGATGCTATTGTTTCGAGTTGCTGGACCGTACCTAACTTCTTGAGTGAGTCGAGCAACGACTTCCCTAAGGACTCGATAAACTCCCAAGCAGTCCGCGGTAGCATTTAATGCTTCAGAGCCCCATGATCCTACGTCAATTGAACTCGCAACTGCCCCGGTTCACGCAGGCGGCAGACTCCCACCAACGCGGCAATACAAATAGTGAAAATCGGGTTTATCATGGCGTTTGGAAGACTGTCTATCCAATATAGGGAGCATACCACGGCAAGTAAGGTAGGAGAAATGTAATTGTAATTAAGCCATTGACTGGATGGTTGATAGAACACGTAAAGCCATACCGGCAGAATGAAAACTAACGAAATCGATACCAAGCCTACAAGTCCTTTTGTACCCAGCACTATGGTCCAAAGGCCATCGGTAACACTAATGTCCTTTCCTTGATCATTCTTCACCCGATTACGGCCCCATCCCCCCAAACCGAAGACCGGGCTTTTTATGGCCTTTTCAATCAGAAGGTTTTCATTCTTAAGTCGAAATTCCAAGGACCCTTGGCGTTGTGAAACATAACTCAACACGTTCACTAATCCATCTCCAGACCATCCAGAAATACGACTTGTCATATACATTGGCGCAATTGATGACAGCCCGATAAGCCAAAACCAAGAAGGAATTGACTTCATTCCAACCAGCACTATCCACCCCAAAGCAAGCAACAAGATTGCGCCTGAAGATTTACATAGGATTGCTGTAATCAATAATCCTACAATGAAGTAGATGATGGGTTGTCCGAACAAACTATTCGGCAAGCGTTTCTTCCAGAGTCCTATCCCAATCAAGGATGTCATGCACATCCACATCCCAACCATCAGCCCGTGCTGCATGAATACTACGGGACGCCACCCCCCCAATCGTCTTGTTTGGGCAAACGAATGCTGAAAATAGCCGTACACCCAGCTATGCAATTGTGGACTCATGCGCACTTCAATCAGACAGAATGGCAAATAAACGAGGCCCGCATAAAACAACCATTTAGTGAGGACTGCTACAGACTCCAATGAATCAAAATGAATTCTACCGATCAAATAGGGTAACCCCCAAGTTGTGAATTGTCCAAGACAGCCCGACAGGCCATCATAGGTGCCCAGTCCGTTTGATAGCGACGAGAATAAAGGCGAAATGCAAAAGACTGCCATTGGAATATCGAGAAGGGACAACTGCATTTTGACAAATTTCGTAGGAACATAGATCGCCGTTCCTAGAATCGCTCCGAATGAGGCTGCCGTCATCTTAGAGTAATCTGGAATACCAGGAAAAGAGTAACTCGCCATAGGCAGGAAGAGCCATGCGCCTAATATACTAATCAACACAGCATTGCGTGGAGATGTAAAAGAAAAAAACAATACACTCGCTAGAGGCCAACCAAATAGGGCAATGGGAATCAGAAACGACATAGTGAGATTGGTTCGATCGTGAACGTAGTTGACAGCGTGCAGGGCGTAAGCTGAACCTCATAAACCCGGCTACCGGGCGTCCGAATTTCAGGATTTATGGTTAGCGGCTTTGTGTGTTCTTTGACGATATGTCTCGAGCCGTTCCTGGAATCGTCCTGCCGTCCACCAAGAGCAAAGAGGCGCAACATGCTCTCTGTAGTACTGCTCTTCTGGGTCCAAATGTGCCGAATCGATGTACCATGGTAAATGCAGTGCAGTGTAGGGAGGAGGGGATCGAAGGGAACTCTCTTGGTTGCTATGCGAACCGTACGGTCGATAAAGCGCAAAGGTCGTATCGATCGAAGCGCGAAAGAAACCCGAAGGAGATACTTCTTCCCAGAATCGTGATTCCCACTCCACAACGGATTCTCGTTCCGCAAAACAATCAGGGAGATCGTCGATCTTCAAAGAAAAACCCACCTTCTGAACAGTCGGATTTTTCCTCATCTCATCCAAGAATCGATAGACATAATCCGCTGGACAACCAATGTCAGGGACAACGTCGGAATCGGTGTAAACAAAAAAAGAGCTTCGCAGATGAGCAACTTCTGGAACTTTCCAGAGTGCATAGGGCCCAACGTTCTTCCCCAAGCGGACAACCTGATGACTCAGAGTTCCGTAATATGCTAAGAGCGGTGGATAGGTCGAATCATTGTCGAGCACGACAATTCTTGAGTAGCCGTCCTGTTCCAACCTCTCGATAAGTCTCTTCAGGGAAGAATACCGATTGCGGTTGTTAATAATAATAGGGAGTTGTTGAACTAATTCTGCTGTAGGAACGTCGATCAAACGCTTTTCGGCTAGCGTGCTCCTACTGCACCTAACTGCCTCTTGGACGTTGCTGAAATATGACCAAAATCGCCTTCGTACTGAACGAAGGATCTTCGATTTGATCTCTACAACTTTATTCGGAATCACTTGAGGGAATGGCTCACCAGTATTGTCGCGGAACACAGGGTCTGTCAGAAAGTGTCAATTCCAAGTACTGTTGGTAGCAACAATCTCTTTCGCAAAGCTGCCTTTACAAAAAGCTCGGATCAACTCTCTGAGCGGGTAAAGTTTTTTTCCATCGCTCGTATAGATATGTCGAAATGGCAAGGATCGAACTAAACCCAGGTGTTTTCGGAAGAAGATTAGACGTTGCCAAGAACGAGCGAGGAAATTGCTCTTTGACGATTTATCCAGGTATTGTTTCAGAAAGTCGGGGTGTAAAGATAGCAAAAGCGTTGTATCGTGAGAACCGAGAAGACCTGCAATCGAGGGGATCAGGTCATACTCCCCACCTTCTATATCAATCTTTATGAAGAGCTTCTCTTTCTCCAGACCATGAGACGTGATCAGGTCCTGTAGCCTTGTTCCTTCAACCTCCCACGCAGTGTTCTCGTGTGAGAACAAAGCGCTGCTAGTTGAGTCCCCCCCATTGCCCCGGTTTCCAATTCGCAGGTTCTGGGTATCTCTCGTGACAGCCTTGTTGAAAATCATAAGTTTTCGAGCCCAGGCCTGGTCACTATTAAGTTCGACGTTAATCTTAAGCTCGCGGTAGGCAATTGGGTCAGGTTCAAAAGCATATGCAGATTTTGCTAGTTGAGCGGCGTAAAGAACTGTTGGACCAATCCAGGCTCCAATGTCCAAGTAGACGTGATCTGCTGTTACGAATCGATCAAAGACGCTGTAAGTATTGGGCTCCCACCGCCCACTTGCTAGGAGTTTCCAAAAGTTGAGGTTCTTATTAACCATGACATTGAATGTTCTTTTGTTTACAGACAGTGAGCTAACAATAGGCGTTTTTAGTCGTTCACTACTCTCGATCAAAAGATCTCTGGCATGCTCTACCAGTTGCCAGGCATACTGAGCGGAGAGGGAAACCTCTCCACCATCTTCGAGGGAAATTCGGAGTTGGTTGTTGTCAAGAAGGACTTCACTAGTGTTCACGCTACGGTTCTCCATGCTGCAAAAAAAATCTACTAAATAATTGCGTTTCAAGGCCTACGTCGACTCCGAGGTAACGGTCTTCCAGAATCGTATCGCTTCCAATAGTAGTCGGTGGCAGCAGCTTAATTTCTTAAAGAAGGAAGATCAGGAATTGCAAATCGATGTTTCCAAAAAATCAGTCGATTCTAGTGTTGTCCATCTGTGGTCAAATACAAATCTACCCCACCCTGATTGAGCCGCGCCGCTATCGGATGAAGACGAGGTTTCTACGACTTCGAATTTGTTTGCGTCGCAGATCCAATCTGCTACTACTCCGTTGACATTGCACTGCAGATCGACATTGTAGATTCCCGCCGTTAGAGGGAGCTTGTCACACTCACACCGGAAGACACCTTTTGGAGAGATTTTAGGGAAGAGTCCCTCTGATAGATGATTACTTAGGCGAGTCAGCTTTGCACCGTAGCTGTCCATTATTCCAATCGTTATTTGGACGTTTCTCAATGTTTCGTTGGCTTCGTAATGGATTTCAAATACTGCAGGCGCGTTGGTTTCGGGTAATCGATTGCGATCTTCTCTGTGTGATATCCTGAGCGATTTAAGTCGGACCTTTCCCGTGCCTTGTCGTCTTGAAAAGTCTAAAGCGTTATCGAGGCTGTCGACCCTCGAGTTAACATAGTGGTTTACAACATCAGTCGAGGTACCACATGCGACGATACCTCCACCAGCAAGCTCTAGACCTGACGAGCAAAGAGAATTAACAGCAAGCATATTGTGACTTACGAACAACACGGTCCTCCCAGTACCGGTCGACACTTCCTTCATCTTCCCAAGACACTTCTTCTGAAACTCTGCGTCCCCAACCGCAAGGACTTCATCGACGATGAGAATTTCGGGTTCCAGGTGGGCCGCCACCGCAAAAGCAAGCCTGACATACATCCCGGATGAGTATCGCTTAACCGGCGTGTCGAGAAACTTTTCCACTTCGGCGAAGTCGACGATCTCATCGAACTTACTATCGATCTCGCGCCGCTTCATGCCCAGGATGGAACCGTTCAGGTAAATGTTTTCCCGGCCAGTCAACTCCGGGTGGAATCCAGTGCCAACTTCGAGAAGCGAAGCCACGCGACCGCGTAAACGAATCTCGCCCTCCGTCGGTTCGACAATTCGACTGAGGATTTTGAGAAGCGTGCTTTTTCCCGCTCCATTTCGGCCGATGATACCGACCACCTCGCCGGGCTGGACGTCAAACGACACGTCCTTCAAGGCCCAGAATTCCTCCATCGTATTGTCGGTCCCGCGTAATTGGCGTAGGCGACGAAAAGGGGCCAGAACCGTCGACGTAATGGCCTCGCGGAAAGAGTTGGTCCGCTTGCCCTGATGGGCGAGGCGGTACATTTTGCCGAGATTGCGAACGGAGATAGCAGGGAGAGACATGGGGCTAAGGGCGAAGAGCGTAGGGCTAAGGGCTACGGGCTAAGGGCTAAGGGCTAAGGGCTAA
>B570J29032_109958544_pt1 | contig 13515 bp, 7 predicted proteins | sample LakMenEpi16Nov12_FD_29032 | JGI IMG/M metagenome (IMG submission 29032)
TTTAGCAGAACTTAATAAACGCTTAAAAGAAACCGAAGAATGGCTTACTCAGTTTGCTAAACCTAGTGGCATGGGGCGTGCAACGCTTGCTTCGGCGCTTCGTCGTCCGGCATCTCAATATGCCAAAGACCCTTATTTTTACTATGCTCCTGATGGCACTATAGCAGAGCAAGTTAAAACGCTACAACAAGCTGCACAGAACGCTAAAGAAGAAAACGAACTTACAGATACATTTGCTGGCTATGTACGTTTACTTAATGAAATAGCTAGTGAGCTTAGTCAGTTAAATGCAGACTATAGATTTGCAAATATTCCTGGATTTATTCGAGGTACAAGCGTTCGTACAGAAGAACAACAGCAGCGTAAACAACAGTATTTTGATATTCGTAAAAAATTTATAGACCGCATAAAAGATATTGAAAACATAATAGGCGTAAAAGTATACGTAAAAGAAGATAAAGCGTACGTTAGCCGTAAAGATAAAAAGCTAAAACCAAAAAGCGTTTACGAAACATTACTTACTAACGCTTCGTCTGAGCTAGAAGAAGTATTAATGGCTCGTTATGCGCACCATAAAGCGGTTTTAGAGTCTATTAAAACTGCTCCTGAACGGCATTTGCATGCGTTAAAAATGCGCACTGCGGCTCAAGCTAAAATGGAAGAGTACGATGCCAAGTTAAAAGTTTTACAAGCTAAAGAATTTAACGAGCTGCCCGCTACTAAAAAAGAACGTGAAGACACACTCGAAGCTAAAAAAGCGGCAACGCAACTTTTTAGCTATTCAGACGAAACTATTAAGAGTATTGAATCTGCTTTAGATTTAGACAAAGTACGCGCTGCTGTAAACGCTGATGAAACTGTTGTAGAAGCTAGAAAAAAACTTAATGATTTACTTAAACAGTTTAAGCAACCTACAAAAGAACAAAAGCAAAGTATTTCTGCAGAAGGTAAAAATTTTAGAGATGAGCGTGCGCTACTTGATAAAACTATTGCGGAACGTGTTAAAGCGGCCGCGCAAGCTAATGCACAAATAGTAAGCCAAACTAAACAGTATCGTGTTGTGTACAACGGAATTACATACACAGTTAAATCTAGTACAAAAGTTAACGCTAAAACTTTAGAAACGTTACAAAAACAACGTGCTGCTGGCGCTGCTTTTGCGGCAGATCAAATGCAGATTACTTTGCTTGAAGACAAGATTGCGCGTCTTGAAGCACAAAAACTAGCAAGCGAAACGGGAGTAATACCTAAAACCGCTAAAAAAGTTAAAGAACTAACGCCTTTTGTTGATCTTGCAACTATTATTAAAGAGCTTGGGCCAAAAGAAAAAGCACCAGCAATTGAAATAGCTGTTAGTAAAAACGGTACACCAAAAAAATTAGGTGCGCAACAAGAAAAAGCGTTAACTAAAGCTTATGAAGATTTACAAAAAACAAAAGACAAAATGAAATTAGCTGTTTCTGCTGTGCAGAAATTAGCAATTACCCCAACCGAAACCAAATTAAAGTCTGAAGCAGAGCAGGCTGCGGATAAAACGCAAGCTATGATGATCATGTCGCAGACGCTTAATGCTAAGAAAAACGAATATCAAGATCAAATTTACGAGCAAAACAAACTTAAAGCGCCTAAAGAGCTTATTGATGAGCTAGAAAAGAAGAAAGAAGTTATTAAGCAAATGATAGGGCGTTTGAATGCCCGTGGCGAAAGAGCTTTGCGTGATATTAATCTTGAGTCTATTGAAAACGCAGTTGATTTTGTGCTTAGCTACAAAGCTCGTAAAGAAATCAAAGAAAGCACATCTGAAAACAGAATGTCTTTGCAAGAGCTAGAAGACACTATAAAAGACTTTAATGCGCAAGCTGTAGTTGCCGCTAAACTTGGAAACACAACAAATGCAAACGCTGCGCGTGAAGCAGCTAGAGAACTACAAGTTTTACTTAATGCAGAAAAAGATCTTTTACGTATTGGTAATAATCCTGAAAAAGCTGTACATAAGCATGCGCTTCGTACAGGAACCAATAGTTTTGCTCGTGCTGCTGAAACTGTGGCTAAGAAAAAGGCCAAAGAACTTGGGTTACAAGGTGAAGCTTTTGATAAATACGTTGCTCTTAACAAAACAACGCTATACAACAAAGCGTTAGACGAATTTTATTCTCAAGGACAAGTTGAAGCTGAATTTGACGATAAAGAAACAATTAACAGAACAATGTTCCGTGACAAACCCGGCAAATCGGGCGGCATTGATATGTTTGTTGCAGACTCGTTTATTAATGACTTAATTAAAAAGCAAGGGTTTGACCCAACAAGGCGTGCTGTAACCACTGCTTTAGGCGCGTTTAGTCTGCCAATAAAAATACCTAAATTAGCCGATGTTAATGCTGACTTTAGAAAAATGATTGTTCAAAATGCTTTGAGTGGCTTATCTCTTGGCATTGACGATACTTCTGATTTTAGTGATAACTTTTATAAAAAATACGGTACCCATTGGCCTGATGCTATGGGCGATCTTGAGCATAGTGCGGACAAAGTTACAGGTGGGGTGCTTACGTTATTTGAAAATACGTACAAAGCTATTTACAACAAAGACAAATTTGAAAAAGGCGTAGATAAAGCATCTGTTTTTGATGAAACTTTTAACAACGAAATATTTGAAGCATTAAGAAAACTTTACAACAAAGACAAATCAATAATTCATGAAAACTTTGTAGAGTACGCTAAAAAAGAAAATTACGAAGATTTTAAAGAATATATTGAATACATGATGGCTACTGACAGAGGCCAAATAGGTAATGAATGGCACAAAGCACATTCTGCTTTATATATAGACGATTCTGTTGAATATAGTGCAACTGTTGCTCAAGCGTACAAAAAAGCACTTCAAGCAGTTGGTTTAAATACACAACAAGCTGAAAAAACTATTGAAGAAACAAGTAGTAAAAAAGTAACGTTAGCTACAGGCGTTAACTTTATATACGCTAAAAACATTTCTGATGCACCGCAACAATTTATAAACGATGCGGTTGCCGCTGGCAAAGACTTGACTAAAGTTCGTGGTGGCGTAATGCCTGATGGCACAGTAGTAGTTATTGGTGACGCGCACACGGACCTAAATGACCTGCAAGAAACCATTGAGCACGAGCTTATTGGACACTACGCAGTAGATACTTTACTTGGCCCGGCGGGCATGAAGGCGCTTGTTAAAAAAGTGTTTGCCGATGGAGAAGAAGGCGTACTTAAATTAGCTACTGAACTAGGTGTATATGATGATGTAACTGAAGCTTTTGCCGCAGCTAAAGGCACTAACATGTCTGAAGAAGCAATGCGCATGCTTGTTACTCGTGAAATGGTAGCACACACCGCAGAACGTCCGTTACCTAGCAAAGCAAGCTCAGCTTTAAAAGACTTTATTAAGATGATTGTTAACGCCGTGCGCAAGTTCTTTACGGGCGCTGGCTTTGACAACATGCCTAGCAAAACAACGCAGGAAATATTTAATTTAATCCGCGAAGCTAAAAAGCAATATGAGGGTGGCAGGCTCGGAGCATACAGAACTCCTGACGGCAAAACAGCTTTCTTGGCCCCTACAAGTTACAGCCGTGAAGTAGAACAGAAGTCGATTGATGTTATTAACAAACTGTTTGCGCAGAAAAAATCAGTTAAAGATGGCATTTTTGCAAACGTGCTTGGCTTGCCTGGTTACACACAGTTTATTGACCGCTTAGCGCCTGCCACAAAGATTATAGAAAAAGCCGAGAGCGCAGGCATGATTGACTCTGTGTCAGCTTTGCAAACTACTATGTACTTACGTCAAACAGATCAGCGTTTAAATTTGACGGCTCAATCTGCTACTGATGGCGTACCACAGCTAACTAAGAATGCCGCTGGTGAAATGGAAGTGCTTGGTAAAAAAGATGGCGCTAACTTAATTAAGGTTGGCAATATATTGCAACGAGCAAAAATGCTTGGTAATGCGCAGGCCATTAATAATTTGTTTGGTTTGTATTTAGTAGCTATACGTGCTAAGCGTGTTGGGTTAAAAACGCTAGCTTCAGACTTACGGATAACAGAAAAAGAATTAAAAGACGTTGTTGCTAATATTGAACAAGCCGGCGCTAAACCTATATTTGAAGAAGCGGCTAAAGTTTATGCTGAGTACAACAAAGATTTAATTAATTTTGCAGTTCAGACAGGCGCTATTTCTAAAGAAGAAGGTGCTCGATTAACTAAATACAACGATTACGTGCCTTTTTACAGGGTGCGTGACGGTATTGCGCAACTAGTTATCTCAGGCGAGCAAGTTATAAATGTAGGGCGTTTAACAGATCAGCCTTACCTAGATGAGTTGGTTGGCGGCAAAGAGATGTTGGTCAACTTTGAAGAAAGCGCGTTTCAAAATACAGCTGTATTGGTTGATTTAGCTTTACGTAACTTAGCCACAGGTCAATTAGCCCAACAACTTGAGAAGATTGGCACAGGGCAGACTAAAATTGCCACACGTGTTAGCCCCAAGCTAACTGGCACAGACATTATTAGGGCAAAAATAGACGGTGTGGATGCGGCTTGGCGCTTGAATACCAAAGATACACCTTTTGAAGATATACCTGCTGACCTGTTAATTAAAGGGCTTGACGGTATTAAGCTGCAGATACCTGTGGCAGTTAAGATTTTAGGTTTGCCAAGCCGTTGGCTGCGCACCATGATTACTAGAGATCCTGCGTATTCTGTGCGGCAGATCATTAAAGACTCTACGGCAATGTGGCTTTACTCAGGCGCAAATGCTAAGCCTGTAATTGACGCTACCAAAGAACTTGGCAGCATGTGGGCTAACAAGAACCAGACTGAGAAAGAACTACAACGAGCTGGTTTAGTGGGCGGTCAACTGTTTACCGGTATGCCAGAGGACATGAGCAGAATCATGTTGCAGATTACCAGTGGTAAAACGGGTTGGCAAATGTTGCTAGCTAAATTAGATCGGGCCGCTATGAAGGGTGATGCGGCTACCCGTGTAGCTATGTACAACGCATACCTAAAACAAGGCATGACGCCTATGCGGGCTAAGCTAGCTGTTTTAGAGTCGCTAAACGTAAATAAGCGTGGTTTATCGCCAAGCGTGTATTGGATGTCTACTTTGGTACCGTTCATGAACACACAGGTTCAAGGTTTGACTATGTTTGCCAAGTCGTTTAAGGGAACTAGCAACCTAGGCGGACAAAAAGATTTGCGTATGAAGATGTTTAAGCGCGGTACGTACTTGGCGTTGTTTACCATGATGTACGCTGCAGCTATGCAAGACGACGAGGCATATAAAAATGCTGATCCGTTTGTTAAGTACAACAGTTGGTTTATCAGGGTGCCGTTCCTTGACGAACCGATCAGAGTCCCAACACCGTTTGAATTTGGATACGTGTTTAAGGGTTTACCCGAAGCAGTATTTAACATGATGTTTAATGACGAAGAAGCTAAGAACGTACTTAAGTTCTTCAAGCAAGCCGCTTCTAACAGTAACCCAATTGGTTTACCGCAGGCAATCAAGCCAGCAATCGAAGCAACTGCTAATTTCTCGTTCTTTACCGGTCAAGATATTGAGTCCGCAAAAGAGAAAAGAATGCTGCCCGGCTACAGAGAGCGCCCACAAACAACTGAATTAGCCAAGTGGGTATCTAGCCTTGATAAAGAACTGCTATCGCCTGTGATGCTTGATTACTTAGCCAAGGCATACGGCGGTGGCCTAACGCTTGCGCTTACTAGCGCCTTAAATCCTGTGCTTGCACCAACAACAGACGTGGCTTCACCCACCAAAATGCCTAGCCAGTACCCAATTGTTGGCGGTTTCTTTCAACCTAACGATGCAAGCGGGGTAATTAACGCAGCCTACGAGACCGCAGAGCGCGCGCAACAAGCTTCTAATACGCTAAAGCAGATTGCCGCCAAGGGCAACAAAGAAGAGATCGAAGCCTTTGTACGTAAATACAGCAACGAGTTGATGATTGAGCAAGCCGCCGGTGCGTTTACTAGAGAGATGGGTCAGCTAGCTGCCGCTGAAAAAGCGGTTCGTGAAGACAAGCGCATGAGCGCTGACGAGAAAGCTGAGAAAATCAAGCAGTTACGCGCAATTAGAATCAAGATGGCTGAGGCGCTTAATAAGTCTAAACCCTCTTAAATAGCACCCCGATCTTGCCGTTTTGTACACCAAACTCGGCTTTGCCAATGATGCCGCTATGTATGGCGGCTTTGAGCCCTTCTTCTCTAGTCTCTGCTAGCTTTAGCGTTGGCACAAAAAAAGCCCCCTTGACGGGGGTGTTAACCCAAGGGTAATGCACCTTAATTTTCCTCATCGTCTTCTGTAATTGGGCGACATATTCTTAAAGCATTGACACGCATTTCCGGACCACGCGTTCTAGACAGCATGTTTGGTTTACATGTATCTACCTTAAAGTTTGGTAGTTTCTCAAGCTGCTCTTTGAAGTCCGAGTAGCCATAACTCATAGCTACGCAGTGCGCCTTGATTAGTTGAATCTCAATGTAGTAGTTGACGTGCCCCGGCGTAAACCCATGCTCAACTCGACCGGCTACATTAGTTCGAGTAATAGATTGGTCAATCTTACCATCGTCGCCAAGGGTAGCTTTTAACGTACCATCCACCATTTTGACAACCACAAATTTGCCGTAGTGCTCACGGGTGTAAGCGTTAAGAATGTCTTCGGCACTTCTTTGACTACCATATATTGTGGAACGGGCGCTTACTACCATACCTTTTAATACATCAACAATCGGACCAATCGGTATGTCAATCAGGTTGGCATGCTTTTTACCGAGTAACTGAATCATGGTGATGATACAAGCGTTACCCGCAGTCCAATAGCGCTCATCGTCGTTAGCTTGGAACTCTTCCTTTACGCGCTCATGCACCTCAAGGTAAAGCTTTCTAGCGGTTTCACGATTAGCCACAAGCCACTTGATTAGTTCCCGACCAACCACGCCGTAGTTGTCCTTGAGAAGACCCAAAGTTTTGGCTTCATCAGGCGCCCACCTTAGCTTGCGGTTCATCTTTAACTCAAGCAGACGGAACATCTCGCCCTGAGACGCATGCTTACGCGCGCCTGACAGGTAGTCCATGACGTGGGTGTTGGATGAGAGAAGCACAAGCAGTTGCCAAGTAGAGTTATTGATACGCTCCTCGTTGGTGCCTTGCTTCATGCGGTCTTTGCCTTTACCCTGCGTTAAGTCAAGCAGGAACTCAGGTAGCCACTCGAAGTCGTCACGGCTCTTACTGGTGGTCTCGTCAATAATGAACGGCAGACTGTTGAGCAAACCTTGGCGTTGTTGCGACGCAACGATAGATGTGCTTTGGGTTACACGGTAGCGCTCAGGGTGCCCGAAGAAACTAGCCGCTAACTCAAGGGTCAACGACTTACCTGTGCCGGATTCCGAAGAACCTAGGTGGTAAACGCAACCGTTGAACTTGGTAAAGTCCATAAGCAAGGATGCCGGCCCGACAAGCGCCATGGCTAACAATTGCCACTCTTCTTTAGCAATCAGCATGTTGAAGACCTTGCGCCAGTTCTCTACGGTGCCGGTTGGCTTGGTCGCCTTGTTGATGTTGTCCAAAGCAGGGGTCGGTACATACACTTCCTTGCCGCCTTGATAGTACACGGTGCTGTTGTATACAAACGACTTGTCTTCTTGCCACCCGCAGTTAGTGGGCACCTTGATTGCACGCTTGTTGGCGCTTACAAACTCTACGCAACCACGCACATACTCAAACAGATTCTTGTCGTTACCTGAACCATACGAGGCGATGATGTTCTGATTAGCCAAAGCCTTAACCGTTTCATCTTTACTGACAACAGATTTCTGAGGAAGCAATATATCAATAGCTCCTTCGGGGCGCATAGCAATCATATGCACCAAGTGATCGCCCTCGTTGTTAAGAATGTCCACCGCAAACAGATCGTAAGGTAGTAGCATGACTTGTTTGCGCGATTTCTTGCCGTCCTCGTCGTCCAGTAGCTTGTCCATAAAGACACCACCGTTAGCGCCGTAGCTGAAATTCTTGGGCGGTGTGGGGCGGGTTATGGTTTTTGCCTCAGCTTCTGGTGTATCTTCAGCCTTCTCCACAACGACTTCCTTGGGAGCGTTATCAACCTTAATTTCTCTGCCTAGGGCTAGTGGGTTGGTAATCTTGCTAAAGTGTGGGCACTTCTCGCAGATGCCGGGGTTAGCTTCGTCAAACTTAAGACACCCATACGGACCCTTGATAGCGTTCCACTTCTCCATATGGCGGTCGATCTCGTAAGGGTGCATGGCTGAGATTGCCAAGCCTGCCTCTTCTCCATCGTCGCAATATTTAGCTATGCTGAGGATGCCACGCCACAGGGGTTCCATGCCGTCTTTGGTAGCGTTCTCACGGTAATAATTGATCTGCCCGCACTTATCGCCGATAGTTTTAAAGAATGTAATGCTGTTCTCTATTAGCTTTACGCTATTGGCTGTTGGAGGGGCTTTGGGGCGTTTGCCGGGGATTTGCAAAGGCGCTATGGTTTCGTATGCCGACTGCCCGATTAGGTCTCTCAGGGTCGTAGAAAGCGTCTCAAAATCAAACACGTCGCCTTTATGCTTGATCGTTACCTTGCGTGGCTTCTCTTGTTTGTAGTTGTGCGTATCAGGCACCCGTAGCACCCTAGCCGCATCGCCCGTAACTGCGGCATCAATCTTAAAGCCCTGCTTTCTGCAAAGCCGTTTGAGGTTCTCTGCAACAGGTTTCCAAGCTTCAATGGTTACTTCTTCGGTGAAAGGCCAATAGACATGTAGCCCACCCCCGCTTGAAACAATCCAAGGAGAGCCTAGCGAAGCAAGTCCGCTTTCTGTTATAAATGAATCTAATGCCTTAGCTGCCTCAGCTTTGTTGGGATACTCTTTTCCTTCTCCGCAATCAATATCCAAAAACAGCGACTTAATTTTTACTGCCGATTCTGCCTTACGTTCTTTGGCACTAAACGATGCAAGCGCGAAAAATGCGTTGTATCCCTTTGCGTCAAACGCCATGGCAGCACTATACAGTTCGTCGATTGTGTCGACAAACACGTGCTCTCTTTTTGCTGTGCTTATTTCAACGGTGCAATACAGACCCGAAGACGGTAGCACAGTCGCTAGGAATTCCTGCGACGCCATGTGATACCCCTTGAGTTATTTGATACGTTTAGTTAAGTGCCATTCGGTTTTAGATAGTGACGTAGGGTTTATTTGCGTATGCATTTTCTGAGTGCCTCTTCTGCTGAATGACTTGTGGATAAAATGTTCAACAAAGAACTTACGCTATTTCTGTATGAGGGCGTTACTTCGCTACCCTTAAACCAGTTGTATACCGTTTGCCTTGTTGCGCCTGTAAATTTGGCTATCTCAATGACTGGGAAGTCTAGATGAATAGCCCACCGCCCAAGTTGGTTTCCCAAAGACTTAGGCGCTTGTTTTGTTGCTTGTTTGATTTCTTCTGAATAAGCCATGTTTGTTTGGGGGCTTGCGCCCCCGTCCTTAAAAACAAGTACTGTTGCAATTACCCCATTGGTCACAACACGTTGTACAGACGACCATTCTGCCATCAGGCGTCATGATTGTTGAAGTTCTGCATTGTGCGTAAACCGAGAGAGCGGTTAATGATAAAACAACTCCAAGAATCAGCTTATTCATCATCCCACTCCTCAACGGTAGAGGCTAAGCTACTGGCTTTTTTCTGCGGAACAGCGTTTGGCTTTGTAGCTGGCTTGCGTTTCTCAGGCTCGTCAACATCGTCAGTCTCAACCTCAACTTGCGCTACCTTGGCTTTAGCCGCAGGCTTTGCACCTTCAAGTTGTAGTGGCTTGTCAGCAGGCTTGGATACAGACATTGTGATTGCGTTTTTAGCGCTTACAGACTGACCCTTCTCAATTACCGTTGCATACTCGTCTTCTTCTAAGTAACGCACTGGTTGGAAGAACAACTTGGGTACTGCCGCCTTGGTATCAAAACGTAAGCGTGTAACAAGCATCTCAGGGCTAACATTCTGTGCCGCAAGGTAACGTGCGTACGCTTGTAGTGGGCGCTTGTCGCCTTCTTCTTTACCAAAGATTGATGTAGCCGCTAAAGTCAACTGCATTACATCACCACCAATGTCGTTGGCAAGAACCACTGCAAGACGCTGAGAGAAACGGCAGGCTTTGGAATCGCCTTGACCCGAACCTTTAACGTTCATTGGGCATGATGCGCAGTCACTAGCTTGTGGCTCTTCAACGCTTGCATCAGGTTTCTCACCATCAGCAGACCAACAGTCAGGCGCTTTGTTGACGCCTTCTTCGTATGTGCCTGCATAGAATGTACGGCTGATTTTTGGTGCTGCATTAACAATCACAACATCAAGGTGGCGGTCGTCGATTGATGTAATCTCTTTACCGTCAGCCATCAAGCGGAATACACCGCCCTTGATAGAAATGCGTTTGCTGTTTATGCCTACGCCACCTGCAAGGCTTTTGGCAAGATCGGATAATTCACCTTTGCGAGCAAAGGCGGGTACTTGTGCAGGATTAAATTTGGCTATTTCGCCCATGATGTTTCCTTCATTTAGTTGGTTTACGAACAGTTACTGCATACTCAGACATTGAATTCAAACCCGCAGGAACTACACCGGGGTTCTCTTCCAAGAACGTTGCCATGTTCTTCTGCGCTATGCGCTTCTCAAACAAATCCAACGCGTCATGCTCCACGACAAACGTCTTGAATGAATCCCAGTCGTCTGTATAGTAGCGAGTCTTTTGAGACAAGATGATTGTGCCCTCGGGCGTACGCACCGAGTTAGTTCCAAGCGCCATCATTTGGTCCTTCATGGCGTTCTTGATCTCATCTTGTTTGGCTTTAAGCTCTTCGATTTGGCTCTCGTACTCTTGAGTCAGTTCTTGAACTTTTGTATATATCTTGCGATACACACGCGCTAGTTTATCTAGCGGTATTACTTCATCTTCGTTTGGCATTTATATGCTCCTTTGTAAAATATTTTACACCTATAGAGACGACGTTACAACTGAAATAGGGTTTTCACTAAGAACTAATTTCTTCCCTATACAGACTCAACAAGAGGTCATGTCCTTCGACACGCTTCTCAAGTTGTGCAAACATTCGTTTTTCTATTTCACTACCTTGTAAGTGTATCACCGTTACGTTTGTGCTGGTTTGCCCAATACGATCTGCTCGTGCAATACACTGCAAGTACGTCTCTACAGACATAACTGGTCCGTAGAATATTACAGTATCAGCCGCAGTTAATGTTACACCATGTGATGCCGCTTGCGGTTGAATTACTAAAACGCGTGGCTTATCAGTAGTTTGGAAGCGCTTGAAAATATCTGTGCGCTTGTTGACCCCAACGTCGCCATGCACCACTTCACAATCTACGTTGTGTCTTTGCAAGAAAGTAGAAATCGTTTCAATGCTGTGCCTAAACGGTGCAAAGATAATAACCTTACGGCTAGTCTCTTCAAGAACTTCAAGTAGCACGTTCAGCCTAGGCGCGCAGTCAAACTCAACTACCTCTTTCTCATCTGTGTAAGCCGCTCCCGCAGAGATTTGAAGTAGCTTTGATACACCCGCCGCGGCGTTTACTGCTGTGATTGTTTCGCCTGCGGCTTGTAGCACCATCTTGTCTTTGAGCAAGCGGTAATACTTAACTTGTTGTGCAGTCAAAGGTATTTCGCGGGTCTCGGTAAGCACAGGCGGTAGGTCGGTACATTCCTCTTTGGTGTATCGAATTGCGGGTTGCAACGCGTTGTACACTTCTTGTTGCGCATTGGGTTTGGGTAGCCACTTGAACTTGCTGACTTTAGCCATGACTTTATCTTGCCATGCAGTAGCAAACTTGGGTACGCCGTTAGGATTCACTAACTTAGCCAAGCCGTAAGCATCGACAGGCGACTGTGATGCAGGAGTGCCAGTCATCATCCAAAGCATGGTGTCAGGCTTTAATATCTTGTTGAGCGACTTCCAACGTTTGGTGCTTACGTTCTTGTATGCGTTTGCTTCGTCCACGATAACTAAATCAAAGCGACCATCGTTAATAATCTCTTCTGCAATTAGGTTCAATCCATCGTAGTTAACCACCACAAACTCGTAGTCACCTTGCACCATTTCTATACGACGTGTTGCTTGGACGTGATGAGCCGCGATAACTGAGCGATGAATGACGCTCTTGCCTATACTGCTAATCCATGCGTCGTGCATGATAGACAGGGGGCATAGAATCAAACACCTACGTACCTGCCCAAGATTCATCAGATAGTCAGCCGCCCATAATGCTGAGAACGTTTTGCCAGTTCCGGGGTCGTTAAACACAAACGCTCTGCGATTCATTGTCAAGAACGATGATGTATCGACTTGGTGAACAAATGGTTTGAAGCGTCCGGGCCAGTTGTACTTGGCGGTGATGGGCGATGGGGGGTTCTTCACACCTAGGTTGCGAAGCACGCGCACTTCATCTAACCCCCAGTGCACCGCTACTTCGTATGTGCCGTTGCTCTCGCTAACAATCTTGTGGCGGGGGATGATGCTGTATTTCTCAGGATTGCGTGTCTTAAATAACAACGCTTTGTTTTCTATGATCTGCATGTTAAGTGATGATTCTGTAAACCGCGTGATACTGGTTTACTAAGTTATGTTTTTCTAATTTGTTAGCGCCAAGCAAGCGAATTAATGCAAGCCTCCAAAAGTCATCGTCCATAAACTCAGTTTCGTTGACCCACTGGTTATCCCAACGCATTGTCCACATATCAGCCAACGAACTTAACGGCGCTTGCATAGCGTCATGCTTTAGGTCTTGTTCTCGCAACGGTTTAATACCTATGGTTGCTTGTTGTGCTGGGTAATGCAGTGCTCCTGTGGTTGTGTGTGCCCCCATCATTCGTTGTTTCTCTTGTTCCCTTATTATTGCTTGTGCTTGTTGTTGGTAGTGTTCATTAAGAGCCTTTGCATAGTCTTCGTCTGATATGCCCATTATTTGATTGCCCCCTTTGACGTGCGCTTGTATGAGCGGTTTGCTGATGCGGGTACGGCTTTTAAATTAGAGCGAACTGTTGTGCCACCCTTGCTTAGCGGTTTCTTATGGTCAACGTCTTTGCCGTCGCCTTTGTGTACCACACCTTCACGCTCAAGCATACGTCTTGCTTTGTTGCGTTGCGCGCGCTTCTTCTTTACCTTTTCGGTGCCGTCGTAGTTTGCGTATTCTTGTGCGTAGTTGCGTTTTGTTGCCATTTTGTTCTCCTAGTGCTTGGGGTTAAATTCACATGTCTTGACAGGACACCAACCGCATAAAGGCGTTTGCGTAGGGTTCCAAACATTATTGTCGTACGAAGCAGCAAGCTTGGCTACCCTCTCCCGATAGCGCCACCAATGCTCGTCTTTCTCTTCTACGGTCATCACTTGTGTGACCATCGAGTTCTTTACAACGAATAGCAGAGCCGAGTTCACTTGACGGATGTGGGGGAAGTGGGCAAACAC
>B570J29032_109958543_pt1 | contig 13511 bp, 18 predicted proteins | sample LakMenEpi16Nov12_FD_29032 | JGI IMG/M metagenome (IMG submission 29032)
TATAATATTGATGCAACTCATCCAAATTGGCAAGTGGTCTTAGATAAGCTAGACGCTGAAGACTATGAAGGTCTTGAAGAACTTCTCAGTGTTAAGAAAGCTGTTGAAGTATATACATCATCTTCGGGAATTGAAGTTGATGATATCGGAGTTAAGTACAATGGTAATTACATTGATAATTACTTAACTGTTAAGATCTTGGAATTTATGAAGGCTAAACTTCCTGTCAAGCCACTACTAAACTTCTTGAGCAAGGTGTTGCAAAATCCTTCTCGTAGAGCAGTGCAAGAGCTTTATAAGTTCCTTGAACATGGCCAAATGCCTCTCACTCCAACTGGTAATTTCTTGGCCTACAAGTCAGTCAACGAAAACTACAAGGACTGGTATAGCGGCAAGTTCTCCAACACTGTGGGCAGCGAGCATACAATGGCCCGTAATGATGTGTGTGATGATCCTGATCTGGGTTGTAGCTATGGTTTCCACGTTGGCACACTGGCCTACGCCACAGAGTTTAATCGCGGGTCTAATCGCCTGATGATTGTCGAAGTTGACCCATCAGACGTTGTGAGCGTTCCTCACGACTGCCAGAATCAAAAGCTGCGAACCGCGAAGTATAAAGTTGTGGGAGAATTTGAAAAACCTCTTGCCAACGACTACTCTTCGCAGTATAATAATGACGAGGACGAGGACGAAGAAGAGGATGACGATGATTGCGGATTTCCAAACTGCGATTGTGACGAACCCGATGAGTGCGAGCAGCTTCGCGAAGAGCTAGACGGTTGCTCTGATGAGTGTCCTTATCACAACAAGCGTGATCAAAACGGCAGATTCTGCAAATAATATATAACAGGAGATAAGCATGGATTTTACAGTTGCAATAATCTTTATGGGTTTTTGTATCTTTGGACCCATGCTTATTTCTGTTTATGAAAAACCACAAAAAGTAAAATACATCTATGCGAAACAAACAAAAGTTAAGCCTAAAGCTAAAGTTAAAAAAGTTGAGAATGTCCAGTCAAACATTGTTTATAAATCAGACCAAAATTTGCAAATGAAAGAAGATTGCTTTGAGTGCTTAAGATCACTTGGAATGAATAAAAAGGACGCGAAAGACAAAGTTAACCAGATGTGGAAAAATAAAAATTATAATTCCATAGAGAGTTTTCTTATAGACGCCTATAGGGTATAATAACTTATCAGACAATTCAAAATACAAAAATAATTGGAGAATTCTATGCAGTATGCAAGTACAATGTTGGGTTTCGTTATGCAGATTCATATTTTTCATTGGCTAACAACGTCTTACTCACAACACAAGACACTGGGCGATCTTTACGATGGAATTCATGATCTAACCGATACATTTATGGAAACATATATGGGCAAATACGGTAGAAATATGTCAACAAGTGCTGGATCAGTTATCACTTATAATCCAACCAGTCTAAATGAAACGATTTCTTCTTTTGAAGCGTTCCTCTCTAGCTTAAGTACAGAATTAGATCCAGCCGACACTGACCTGTTGAATATTCGCGACGAGATGTTGGCTTTAGTGCATAGCACACAATACTTCTTAACATTAAACTGATAGGGGTTAGTATGTCAATGAATAGAATAATTACCGATGTAGATAAAGCTATCACCTCTGCTGCTAAAGTAGACTTCGATGAAAAAACAGATAAGGTTCAAGAAAATCCAGACAGTGGACCAGAAGATCCAGATGAAAAAACAAGCAGTAAAAAAGACAAGAAAGCAAAATCTGGATCTAATGAAGATAGCAGTATGATTAATTATGAAATCGACCAAACTAAACAAAAAAAGGCAGCCCCAGTGAAAAATAAAAAAGGTAATATGCCTAACTTACCAATAGAAGATATCAACTTTGGAACTAAGTCTTCGATTGCTAAACTTGAAGAAGCGTGGAATTTTAATAAGAATAGAATTGAAAATATTAATCAGACCAAACTTGAAGAAGATTCTTTTGTAGAATCAGGTAAAAAATCAAAAGCTAGTGATGATCCAGAAGAAATTGTTAGTGAATCCATTGAAATGTCAAAAGCTTCGATCAAATCTATTGTAAAGCACGCCAACGGATTAATGATGGGATTAAATGAATCAAATCAAACGTGCTTATCTGAAGCATGGGTTCAATCTAAGATTACTCTTATTGAAGACTATTTAAAGTCTGTTCATGATTATGTTATGTATTATGAACAAGACGAAGAAGAAACAGAAGATTAATGCCGTATTTAAATTCAAATATACCTCCAATAGAGTGCTATGTTAGAGGTGAATTTTTACAGAATCTTGAGGGTGGACATGGATTATATTATCCGTGTCTGCTTTTTGGATTTTCTAGCATTACAGGAAGAGTGCCTCTCTTTCATTCATTATTAGAAGATGGTGGAATTTTTTGGAGACTACCGATATCTGCGTTTTGTCATAAAGAAGGGACTCCAATCATTGGACTAGACGAACAAGAATTTTTAGAAGAAATAGAATTGTGGGATTGCTTTAGCTATTATCCTTCTATTACAATATTTGAAGTGTTGAAAAATAAAAGAATTAAATACGTTAGTAGAAAAAATGTAGAGTATTTTGGTCAGTATATGTTTACGATAGATTGGGCAAATGAGGAGAGCAACATAGCTCCAATGGGTTTTAGTGAAGCTCCGGGTCAACATAAGTGTGGACACTTCATAAAACTCGACAATGGAAATTTTGCAATACAGCCCAATAATAGAATTAAAATACACGACCCCTCGTTTTGCACTAAGCCAAATGCGCAGATCCCCAGAAAGATACATACTAATATATGGACATCTGAGGGGAACTGGAAGTGGATATTTGAAGACAATGAAAATTACAATTATCATATAAAAAATAGAGAAGACGAAACGGAGAAATAAAAGCAATGCCAATTCCAAAAAAAGAAAAAGACGAAGACTCTAAGAAATTTGTATCTAGGTGCATGAGCGATACAGAGATGAAAAAAGACTACAAGGATTCTCAACAAAGAGTCGCTGTATGCTTACAAGAGTCAAGAGCGACCGCTATAGAGGGTGCAGATCTCGCATACCAATTTGCAGATGCTAAATGGGATGATGAGTGGGACGAGTTCACTTATGAAGTAACTGTTGCTGGTGGAGTATTCTATGAGGATGACAGAGATAAAACACTCAATGGGCCAAATGGAATTAGTTCAAAAGATAAGAGTTCTAAAGATCCCAAGGTGACACTAAATAAACCTTTCAGAACCCCCGGTGGTCCTAAAAAGTTTTCAGTATATGTCAAGAATGACAAGGGTAATGTAGTTAAAGTGAATTTTGGCGATCCGAATATGAGCATTAAGAGAGACGATCCAGAAAGACGAAAGTCTTACAGAGCTAGACATGGATGTGATAATCCGGGGCCAAAATGGAAAGCGAATTACTGGAGTTGTAAAATGTGGTCTAACACTAATGTAAGCGATTTAACATAGGATATAATATTTATGAGCGATATAATAAACTTATTTTCTCTTGGAGAGATATATGTATCTGATTTTTTAACAGAAGATCAATTACAAAATCCAAATAAAAAATATGAATTAAAACTTGTATTAGAAAAAGATACTGGAGCTGTTAGACTTTTAGAACAGCCACCTTGTGATACAATGTGGGGAAAATACTGGTATCGCTCTGGAACTAATCAAACAATGAAGGATGAACTTAGAAAGATAGTAGAGGATATCACACGAGTTGTAAGTAACCAAGAAGAAAAAATTTGGTTAGATATTGCATGCAATGATGGAACTCTACTGTCTCAAGTTCCAGATAACTATAAAAAATATGGTATTGATCCAGCAGACGATTCTTTTAAAAATGAATCTAGTAAATATGGGACAATTATACAAGACTATTTTTCGAAAGAAGTTCTGCCGGAAAATTTTAAAGCTGATGTCGTGACTACAATTGCGATGTTTTATGATGTGCCAAATCCAGATAAATTTGTAAAGGATGTTTATGATACCCTAGACGATAATGGAATTTGGGTAGTTCAGATGTCCTATACTCCTCTGATGATTAAACAATTAGCATTTGATAATATTTGCCATGAGCATATGTATTACTATTCGCTATTCAACATTAAGAAGATTTTTGAACGGAATGGATTTAAGATTCTTAATTGCGAGCTGAATGACGTTAACGGTGGAAGCTTCAGAGTATATGCAGTAAAAGATATTGCAGACATTAAAAGATTTGCAAATCAACAGATGAGAGATGTCTATAATTTTAATGTGCAATCTTTACTTGCATATGAAAAAACACTTGAGCTAGATAATCAAAATACATGGATTCATTTCTTTAATAGAATTAATGATCTTAAAGATCAAACGATTAAATTTCTTGAATCTACGTGGGCTGAAGGAAAAACAGTTTATGGATATGGGGCATCTACCAAAGGCAATACATTGCTTCAATATTTTGGAATTGATTCAAGACTGGTACAAAAACTAGTAGAACGTAGCCCTTATAAATTTGGCCTGTATGCCGCTGGTACGAACATCCCCATTATTTCGGAAGAGGAGATGAGAGAAAACCCTCCTGACTACATGCTGGTTCTTCCTTGGCACTTTATAAATGAGTTCATTAAACGGGAAAAAGATTTCTTACAGGGGGGTGGCAAATTTATTGTTCCATGTCCAAAATTCGAAATTATAGAAAAAGGATAACTAATGTTTAAATCTCAGGCAGGACAAGACGAATGGGTAGCTGAATTTTATAATAATAAAAAAAATGGATATTTTATTGAAGTCGGAGCATATGATGGCGTAGGAGACAGCAATACATATTTTTTAGAAAAGGTATTGGACTGGAATGGGATTAGCATTGAAGCCAACGAAAATAAATTTTTTGAACTTTGTAATAATAGAAGTTCTATAAATATAAATATAGCTATAAATTCTTTTAAGGGCGAGTGTTCATTTGACGGATATACAGTTAATGATAAAACATCCAATTTTATTAAATGTGATACACTAAACCAAGTGCTTTTAGATGCAAGAGCAAATAAAAATATAGATTATCTATCATTAGATATTGAAGGATTAGAATACGAAGCGTTAGAATCTTTAGATTTTAATTACTGGAATATAGGATTGATAACGGTAGAACATAATTTATACTGTACAAATTCTATAAATAAAGACAAGATATACGAACTATTAATTAAAAATAATTTTGTAAGAGATAAAGAAGATGCTGTGTGCTTAACTCCGCATCCTTCGGTATATGGAAAACCATACGAAGACTGGTACATAAATATAAAACTTTTGAATAAATAAGGAATATATAATGGATACAGTAGGAAATCTGATTGATAAATTAACAGTTGTAAACATTAGGATCTGGACATGCGAAGACGTTAAAAGAAACCCTAGTGCCACAGACGGCGAAATAGCAAAAGCTACAAGGGTAACTAATATTGCAAATCAACAAAGAAATGATTTAATACAAGAAATTGATGAAAAGATAAATGATATGGTGATAAACTTAAAGCCTCAAAAATTATACTCGCAAGGTTCAACAAAAATGTATGGAAAATAAAATTATAAATATGATTTCGGGGGGGAGGCTCGGTGATTTTATACATCAGATGTATATTCCTGCAATTCTTTATAATAAATATAAAATAAAAACTAATTTATATATATCTGAAATTGGAGATTACTTCTCGTTTGGCCTACAAAATACATTCAATGAATTACATGATATAATATTAAATCAAGAATATATAAATAAATTTGAAATATATAATAATCAAGATATAAATATCAATCTATCGTTTTGGAGAAATGTAAATCCTCAATTATGTTGGACAGAAAAATTATCTTCGATATATTTAAAAGAGACAGATTTTAATATTAGAAATTTTCAAATTATAAAAAATATTAATAATATTAAAGATTATAATAATTCATTAATAATAAATAGAAGCTTGGATTCTAGAAGATATTCAGCGAACGACATATATTTAAATCATATAAAAGAATATGGAAAAAATAATTCATTCTTTATATATACAGACGTAAATCAATATGTAAATTTTCCACATAAAAATTTAGTACAGCCATTATATATAAATAGTATACAAAATTTATTTGAAATTATAAATTCATGTAAATTATTTTGTGGTAACTTATCAGCTCCTATGGCAATAGCTTACGCATTAATGAAAAATATCATATGCGAATTCGGATATGTAGACATGGATAGTTATAGAGATGAAATAAAATACTATGATAATATATTAATTGGAGAATAAGGTGAAAATAGCATTAGTGTGCGTTGCAAAAAATGAAGATAACTATATAGATGAATGGCTTAATTATTATAATAAACTAGGATTTGATCATATTTTTATGTATCAAAATAACTGGAGATGCAAATCAGATTATCCATTCCTAACAAAGATAGAGTGTGATGGCTATAACATACAAACTATGGCATATAATCACTTTATAGAAAATAATATTGGCATTTATTCTCATGCAGCGTTTTTTGATATAGATGAATTTTTAGTATTAAAAAAGCATACAGATATAAAAGAGTTTTTAAAAAATTATGAAGAATATGATTCGCTCGGTATAAATTGGGTATTTTTTGGAGATAATGGATTGTTATATCCTGATGAAGACAAAAGCTTAATTAAAAGATTTACTAAAAGAGGAAAAATAGATAGACATATTAAAACTATTACAAAATTAAAAAAGAATTTATATATGGACATACATAATGTAAATGGAAATTGGAATGATTTAGATGGAAATATTCATTCGGGGCCATTTAACTATAACGGAAATAATAATATAGCTCAAATTAATCATTACCAATGTAAAACTTTTCCAGAATTCATAGAAAAAGTAAATCGTGGATACGCTTGCACAGATAAACATGTTAGACAAGATATAGGGGATTTTGATAAACACAATCAAAATGAAATCGAAGATCTAGATGCGTATAATTTTATGTATGGAAATGGATAAATTATATGAATATAAAATCTATAAGACCTATTATAATTGATACTAGAGCGGATAAAATTAAAAGTAATATTAAAATTCTAGAAAATACATTAGATATACTAAATAATATACCTACTATTAATATATCGCGTCCAATATTATATACTTCTAGGGAATTGTATCATAAAGATATTGACTACTATAAAATAAATGAATTAAAATCATTAAATGAATATAGCAAATTTTGTATTAAATTTGGAAATATATGGCCAGATGATGCGTATGCTTTGTTTTGTCAACATGATGGATATCCAATAAATATTAATTGCTGGGACGATAGATTTTTAGATTATGATTATATCGGCTCTCCGTGGGGAACAGATAGGCCCGATTATAAGCGAGTTGGCAATGGAGGATTTTCATTAAGGTCAGCCAAGCTATTAAAAATAGTATCAAATATAATACCACCATATGATTGGCCAGAAGATTTAATGATTTGCGATATTTTTGGAGATGTGTTGCAAAATGAATATGGTATCAAATTTGCTCCTATCGACTTAGCTATTAAATTTTCTTATGAAGTAGATATACCAGAACGAACAACAAAATTAAACGAGTCATTCGGATTTCATGATTTTAAATGCGGACCAATAAAAGATAAAGAAAAATATAGGATAAGTATATGATATATGATTGTTTTACATTTTTTAATGAGCTTGACACTCTAGAGATTAGACTGGAAGAACTGTATCCAGTTGTTGATAAGTTCATTATATGCGAATCTACAAAAACACATAGCGGTAAAGATAAAAGTTTGAGATATCTAGAAAATATAAATAGATATAAAAAATACGCTGATAAAATTAAATATGTTGTATATAATACATTTCCGAAGCAATATCATAGTTGGATTTTAGAAGCAAACCAAAGAAGACATTTAATTACTGGAATAGACTTGACATCATTGAAAGATTCTGATATAATAATGGTATCGGATTTAGATGAGATCCCAAGAAGATCATTCGTGCAAAATCTAAAAGTAGATTATCTAAAAAATCCAGAAAAATATAATCAACCCATTACTTTAGGTAGTCAATTATACTATAATAAATTGACCTACAAAGTTATTGAACCAGAAGAATTTCATAATTGGAGGGGAACTTCAGTTATAACTGGACATATCTTAAAGCAAAATACTGACTTGCATTGGTATAGAAATTTTAAGGATTCATTTGCAAATATGAAAAACACTGGCTGGCATTTCTCATATCTAGGAGATGAAACTCAAATTATTGAAAAGATTGAATCTTTTGCACATGTCGAAGGCGATACACCCGAAAGAAAAGCTATCGTCAGAAAAAACATTGGAAAGTGTGTTGATCTATTTGAAAGACCTGAGTTTAAAATGCAAAAGGTAGATATTGATGAATCATACCCAGAGCTAGTAAAGTCTAATCCAGAAAGATTTGCACATATCATATGAAAAGTATAACTATATCTTTATACAATAGACCTAAATATACAGCAACTCTATTAGAGCATTTAGATAATTGCTATGGAATTGAAGATTATGATATCACAATTTGCTGTGAACCCGGAAATGAGCAAGTGCAAGATCTAGCCTTGAATTTTAGAAAAGATCAGACTAGCGTTATTATCAATAACCGCAAATATGGATGCAATACAAATATATATCAATGCCTCGCAATAGGGTTTTCTAAAAACGATTACCATATTCACTTTGAAGACGACACAATTCCCGGAAAAGATTGCTTAAAATATTTTGAATGGGCGAATGATGAATATAAAGATGATCAATCAATATTTACAATATCCTCGTATGTCAATTCAGATTCCCCTACAGAACATTTCTTTCCTGCTAATCAAAATACAGATCTTGTATCTCAGAGGAATTGGTTTACACCTTGGGGATGGGCAACATGGAAAGATCGTTTTGAAGAAATGAAGTCCGTGTGGGATTTTACAGGTAAAAATGGTAGTTGGGATGCTACAGTAAATGATACAGCTAGAAAAAATCGCAATGAGATATTTCCGCATGTCGCAAGATCTCAAAATATAGGGGCAGAATTAGCAACCCATGTTCCTAGCCCAGAATGGCATAAAAAACATCATCTCAATACATATTGGATTGAAAACTTAAACAATTATTCAACTATATTTAAGGAGGTGTAATGGATATAATTGCAATTACAGTATCTACAAATTATTCCGATTTATTATGCTATGTATTAAATAACAATTATAAATATTTTAAACATTGGATTTTTATTACTGATGAAAATGATAAAGATACTATAGAATTAATAAATCAGTGTGGTAATACTACTGTATTATTTTTTAATTTTCGTGATGGAGGAAGATCTTTTAACAAGGGTGGAGCAATGCGAAAGGGGCAAGAACATGCGTATCAAAATTTTCCAAACGATTGGTATTTAAATATTGATTCAGATATATGCTTAGAAAATAATTTTAAAGAATATATAGATAACCACGAAGGCTCATTGTTAAAAGATTGTATATATGGAACTATTAAGAGAAACGACTATTTAAGTATAAAAGACTATAATAACAGAGAAAATTATTATCCATATCCATTACACAATCAGCCTTTAGGATTTTTTCAATTATACAAAGAAAAAGTCTATTATACAGATTCGCAAAATTGTGGAGCTTGTGATATAGAATTCTTAGGTCATTTTTATCGTAGACAACTTTTAGATGGGGTAACTTGTAATCATTTAGGAAATTCGGGTCGTCATTGGCAAGGAAGAATAAATAAAGCAGATGATTTTATACATTAATAAATGGAGAACCTCATATGAATGTTGCTATATGTTTATCTGGAGCTATTAAATTTATAGATAACGGTTTAATTACATTAAATAAAATATGTAATTTGTATAATACTAAACTATTTATACATTCATGGGAAATAGAAAATTTTGCACAATTTAATTCAACTTCTTGGACTTCAATACAATATAATTTTGACTATAGCATTTATCATCAAAATAATATATTTAACAAGTATAATTATACTGATATTGAAATAGAAAATTATGACAATAAAAAAATATATCTTGAAGAAATTTTTAATAATTTTAAATTTGAAAATTACGGCCAAAGAAATGATATTGGTCTTATCAGTATGTTTTATTCAATTTATAAATCAAACATGCTAAAAATAAAATATGAAAAAGATAATAATGTAGAATTTGATTGTGTTATCAGAATGAGATCAGATTCTTTGCTTATTAATAATATTGCATTAGAAGAGTATGACATGAATAATTTAAATATACCTAGCGGTAGGGATTGGGGAGGATTAAATGATCAATTCGCTTTTGGAAATTCAAACGTAATGAATTTATATTCAGAAACTTTTAATAACATTAAAAAAATACACAGAAATGTATATCATCCAGAAACTATACTAAAACAATCTATTGAATTATATGATATAAATATCGATAGACCAAATATAGAAATATCTATAAATAATGGATAATATTAAATTAATTATATTTGATTTAGATGGCGTACTTGTAGATACTAAAGATATACACTATGCTGCATTAAATTATGCACTAAAAGAAATTGATCCAAAATATATTATTTCTAAAGAAGAACATCTATTAAAATACGATGGATTATCTACATTTAAAAAATTAGAAATATTAACAAATGAAAAGGGTTTAGATAAAAGTCTCTACAATGCAATATCCACTATAAAACAAGCAAAATCGCTAGATTTTATTGATTTTGCTATATTTCCCGACAAAAGAAGCATACTCCAACAGCTTTCAAGAGAGTATAAAATTGCAATAGCTTCTAATTCTATAAGATCAACCATAAAAAAAATAATTGAAAAGCTAGGAATTGCAGAATATATTGATAGATATTATTCAAATGAAGACGTAAGACATCCAAAGCCTCATCCTGAAATATATATGAAAGCTATGCTAGATTTTGGAGTTTCGCCAAAAGAAACATTAATAATAGAAGATTCGCCAATAGGAAGAAATGCTGCAATAGATTCTGGAGCTTTTGTTCTGGGGGTAAATAATAGTAATGACGTAAATCTAAATAATATATATATATTCTTGCATAATAAAAAAGAAGGAATAAAAATGAAATGGAAAGATGCAAATTTAAATATTTTAATACCAATGGCTGGTGCTGGAAGTAGATTTGAAAAAGCTGGATATACTTTTCCTAAACCATTAATTGAAGTTAATGGTAAGCCTATGATTCAAACTGTGATAGAAAATCTTAATATAGATGCTAACTATATTTTTATAGTTCAAAAATCACACAGAGAAAAATACAATCTAGATACGGTTTTAAATCTTATAGCTCCAAACTGTAAGATCTATGAAGTAGATGGAATAACAGAAGGAGCTGCTTGTACAACGCTAATTGCAAAAGATGCTATTGATAACAATCAACCATTATTAATGGCTAATTCGGATCAATTTATAGAGTGGAATAGTGGAGAATTCTTATATTCGATGCAGTCACAGAATATAGACGGAGGAATGTTAACATTTGAATCAACACATCCTAAATGGAGTTATGCTAAAATTGATGAAAATGGAATTGTTAAAGAGGTTGCAGAAAAAAATCCAATTAGCAATATTGCTACAGTCGGAATATATTATTGGAAAAATGGATCTGATTATGTAAAATACGCGGAAGATATGATAAATAAAAATATTAGATATAATAATGAATTTTATGTATGTCCAGTATTTAACCAAGCTATACATGATAGTAAAAAGATTAAAACTTTTAATATACAAAAAATGTGGGGTCTTGGAACTCCAGAAGATTTACAATATTTTATAGGAAATTACAAATGAGTTATATATTATTTGATGTTGGGGCTAATAATGGATCAGATAGCATAGAAAAAACTAGGAATAACCTAGATATAATAACTTTTGCATTTGAACCAACCCCAAGATTGTATGAAATTATTAAAAATAATACTGAAGATATTAAAAATAGATATTTTATTTATAATTATGCTGTATCTGATTTTATTGGAAATTCTAAATTCAATATAGCTGGACATGCTGACTGGGGATGTAGCTCATTGAATACATTTTCAGACGATTTAAATCAAACTTGGCCGGGAAGATTTGATTTTAATGTTACGGAAATAATAAATGTAGAAGTGATAACGCTCAAGCATTTTATTGACAATATTTGTCCTATAACAATTAAAAAAATAGATTACATGCATTGTGATACTCAAGGTTCGGATTTAAAAGTTTTAAAAGGTCTTGAAGAGTATATTACAATGATTGAAAATGGAAATATAGAAGTTCCAGACTCAGAAAGTGTAAAATTATATAAAGAGAATCACTCATATGATGACGCTGTGTTATTTTTAGAATCAAATAATTTTGAAATATATAATATCGCCCAACAGCAAAATGAAAAAAATCTATATTTTAGAAAGATAATTTAATGAAAAAAGATTATACAGATGCAATGAAAGAATATACAGAAGCAGAAAAGCCCGGCTTATGGGAAAATATTCGCAAGAAAAAAGAGCGAGAAGGTAAAAATTATAAACCAGCTAAACCGGGCGATCCTGATCGTCCAGATCCTGAAGCGTTAAAAAAATCCCAATCTTCATGAAATCTTAACTTGACAACGGGATTGGGGTCGGTTATAATAATTGAGTACGAAGGACATCGTGTTGGTGTCCTTCTTCTTTAAACACTTGAGAGAAAATAAAAAATGTCCAAAAACAATAATGCTAGTCGTCGTGGATTTACTTTGATCGAACTATTGGTTGTCATCGCGATTATCGCGGTGCTGATTTCGCTTCTACTTCCAGCAGTACAGTCAGCTAGAGAGGCAGCTAGGCGAGCGCAATGCACAAATAACCTTAAACAGTTAGGTTTGTCGGCTCATAATTTTGAAAACGCCCAAGGCACATTTCCACGTTCTGGAGAGCATAATGTAACAGTTGGCAGCACAACTTATAAGACGCAAGATTATCATAGTGCATTCACCATGATTCTTGGGAGTATTGAACAAGGTAATGTTTATAATCAACTTAACTTGCAACTACCATATAATTTTTCTGGTAATGTAACTGCAAGCGCAACAGTGATTAACGCATTCTTGTGTCCAACAAACGCACTTGAAAGTGATCGACAGAATGGACGCGATAGTATTGGATTTGGTTGTATTGACTATGCAACAGCTCCTTATACTGAGATCATGCCGGATGGTACTACAAAGTGGCAAGCGGGTTATGTTGGGCCAACACCAGCTCCCGGATCATTGACTGGCAATGCTTATGGCACATCTGCTTATAAGGCGTATGGATGTACAGTATGCTCCTCTAGTAAGATTTATCAAATCGATCCAGCAAGAGTTTTGGATGGAACAGTCGATATTAATAAGGGTGGAGCAACGATTGGTGCAACGACAGATGGCACATCTAACACTGCTATGTTTTATG
>B570J29032_109958542_pt1 | contig 13510 bp, 11 predicted proteins | sample LakMenEpi16Nov12_FD_29032 | JGI IMG/M metagenome (IMG submission 29032)
TTTCTGTGGCTCGAGCCGTCATGGAAAAAACACCACATGTGATGCTAGTTGGTCGTGGCGCTTTAGATTTTGCATTATCTCAAGGCTTTAAAAAAGAAAACCTACTAACTGAGTCATCAGAAAAAGCTTGGCGTGAATGGCTAAAAACAAGCCAATATAAACCTATTGCTAATATTGAAAATCATGACACCATTGGTATGATTGCCATGGATGCGCAAGGCAATTTATCTGGGGCCTGCACCACAAGTGGCATGGCAAATAAAATGCACGGCAGAATTGGTGATTCGCCTATCATTGGTGCCGGACTATATGTGGATAATGAAATTGGCGCGGCAACTGCTACGGGGCATGGTGAGGAAGTGATTAGAATCTCTGGTAGTCATTTAGTGGTTGAATTGATGAGACATGGCTATAGCCCATTTGAAGCCTGCAAAGAAGCTGTGATGCGAATCATTAAATTAACCAAAAACAGACAAAAAAGCTTAGACGACATTCAAGTAGGTTTTATTGCTTTGAACAAAAAAGGTGAATACGGCTCCTATTGCGTGCAAGGTGGTTTTAATTATGCTGTAAAAACTTCAAATGAAGTTAAATTGATTGATGCCGACTATTTTTTAAAAAAATAGTAAAAAATTTACTTTTTTAAATAGGAAATTTTTAACTTTATACAAATTTTCAATTCATGCAAATTCATCATATCAGTGCCGAATGTTATCCTGTTGCCAAAGTTGGCGGTTTAGCCGATGTTGTTGGTGCGCTGCCAAAATATCAACGTGAAAAAGGACATGATGTTAAAGTTTTTGTTCCAAAATATGACACCAAATTTGTACAAAAAAACACATTTGAAGTTATTTTTGTTGGCAGCATTCAGTTTGGTGGTATGTATTATCCTTTTTCAGTGCACGTTGATAAATCTAATCAGTTGGGTTTTGAATTGCATTTAATTTCAATTCCTGGACTTTTTGACCGACCAAATGTTTATAGTTATAGTGATGACACCCAAAGGTTCTTTGCTTTTCAATTGGCCTATTTAAGCTGGGTGAAATATTCAGGCATCTATTTGCCAGACGTGGTGCATTGCCATGACCATCATACGGGTTTGATTCCTTTTATGATGAAGTATACTTATATGTTTAATTTTTTAAGACAAACACCCTCTATTTTGACCATCCACAATGCACAATATCAAGGCTGGATGTCAAAAGATTTATACCATTATTTTCCCACTTTTAACGCAGCAGATTTTGGTATGTTGGAATGGGAAGGCGTCATTAACCCTCTGGCTTCAGCCATAAAATGTAGCTGGCGTTTTAGTACGGTATCTTCCTCCTATTTAGAAGAAATCAAGTATAAGGCCAATGGTTTGCAAGACATCATCAGGGCAGAAAGTTATAAAGCCAGAGGCATTTTGAACGGTATTGATGTGGAAGTTTGGAATCCTGCCACAGACGCCTATTTACCTTATCATTTTAATAAGAAAACCGTTAAAAAAGAAAAGTTTAAAAATAAAGCACATTTGTGTAAAACCTTTGGTTTAGACCCTAAAAAACCTTTATTCGCCTTTATTGGTCGTTTGGTGCCCGACAAAGGTGCTGATATCATCGCTGAAATTTGTTATCAAGCTTTTGCGTATTATAAAGACCAATTGAATATAATTGTATTAGGTTCTGGCAATGACCATGTGCAAAATCAACTGGAAACTGTTAAACAATACTATCCAGATCGATTCGCCAATTTTACGGGTTATGATGAATCACTTGCGCACCTCATTTATGCGTCAGCTGATTTTCTACTCATGCCGTCGCGCGTTGAACCCTGCGGTTTAAATCAAATGTATGCCTTAAAATATGGTACAATTCCAATCGTTAGTCGCACAGGTGGTCTCAAAGATACCATTCTTGATATAGGCGATAGTGGTTTTGGTATTTGTCATGACCATACCTCTGTTTCTGATGTCATGCATGCCATATATCGCGCCATCAAACTTTATGAAGACACAAAATTTAAAGATAAAATCGTTCAATTTATCATGGATATCGACCATAGCTGGGAAAAAGTAGCAGATGAGTATGTAGACATGTATAGATTTTAAAGAATGAAATTAGAAATTAGAAATTAGAAGAAAAACAAATAATTATAAACAGATGAAAAACCTGCGCCAATTGTTATTTAAATAAAAATCTGCAAAAAGAGGTATTTCTCCCGATAGCTATCACGAGCCCAATAAAAACTATTAAAGATAAACAAAATGAAACAAAATGCATTAGCCATTATTTTAGGTGGCGGCCAAGGGTCAAGACTTTATCCATTAACTGAAAAACGTTCAAAACCTGCTGTTTCTATTGCAGGAAAATACCGATTGGTAGACATTCCTATTTCTAATTGTATCAATTCAGGCATTTCTAGAATGTTTGTATTGACACAATTTAATTCTGCTTCATTAAATAAACACATTAAAAATACTTATCACTTTAGTCATTTTAGCACAGCTTTCGTTGATATTTTAGCAGCCGAACAGACCATTGATAATGCGGGTTGGTTTCAGGGCACAGCAGATGCCGTGCGTCAGTGTATGCAATATTTTTTAAATCATGATTTTAAATATGCCTTGATATTGTCAGGTGATCAGTTGTATCAAATGAATTTCAATGAGATGATTGAAGCACACGAAAAAGCTGGGGCAGCCATTTCAATTGCAACTCTCCCTGTGAATGCTAAAGACGCAACAAGTTTTGGTATTTTGAAAACCAATGACGAAAATGTCATCACGTCTTTCATTGAAAAACCAAAAGCTGATTTATTGCCAGAATGGACCTCTGAAGTTAGCGAGGAAATGAATGCACAAGGGCGAAATTACTTGGCATCTATGGGTATATATGTGTTCAACAAAGACCTATTGGTCGAGTTAATGAAAGACCAATCAACGACGGATTTTGGCAAAGAAATCATTCCAAATGCCATCCAAAACAATAAGGTACTCAGTTATCAATATGAAGGCTATTGGACTGATATTGGTAATATCGACTCCTTTTTTGAAGCTAATTTGGAATTAACAAATGACATTCCACAATTTAATTTATTTGATAACGAACGAAAAATATTTACCAATGCCCGCGTTTTGCCGCCAACCAAAATGACTGGTGAAACACATATTCATCAATCCTTAATTGCTGAGGGCGGTATTATTGTCAATTCGTCCATTAGAAATTCCGTTATTGGTATTCGCTCTAGAATTGGCGCTGGTACAATTATAGAGAAATCATTTATTATGGGGTGCGATTTTTATCAAGATATTTCTGTGATTAAGGCAGAAATTCAGAGAGGTGAAGTGGCTATGGGCATTGGCGAAAATTGTTATATTTTTCAAACCATTTTAGATAAAAACTGCCGCATTGGCAACAATGTCCGACTTAATGGCGGTGTGCACTTACCCGACAGTAATGACCAATTAGTGACCGTGAAAGACGGTATTATCGTGGTCAAAAAAGGCGCGACTTTGCCTGATGGCTACACCTTGGGCTAGAAGAAATTAATTGTTTTTTTGGAGCGAAAGGCTTGGTCTTTATCTTTGAGCGCCATTCCTGTGCCGACGATAATTGTCGGCATAGAGGCATTTATCGCCTCTGCTTTCCGCTTTAGCTTTTTATGCGCGCAAAAAAGCACGCATAAAAAGGCTACCGCTTCAATCAGGGCTAAACCGCTGTGGTGATTACCTTATTTGGTAAGTTTTTGCAGCGGGATGATGGTTTCAACCTTTTGACCATATTTGGGTTTAAAATGGTCAAAAAAAGATAAATCCCATGAGTCGTTTAGCTAAACAGATATCTTCTGGTAGGCCTTTTTGGATAAAATATGATTCATAATGGTCTCGGTGGCGCCGCCATGTTTAACCACAAAATCGCTGGCCAATTGGCCGCATGCTTGTCTTAATTTTGGTGAAGTCATCAACGCATCAACTGCTTGTTTTAGTTCCGCTGGCGTATTTATGCTTTGACATCCTTTTGATTGAACCAATAAAATAGCTTCCTGAAAATGATCATAATTTGGCCCAATAATAATTGGCACGCCAAAAACAGCTGGCTCTAAAACATTGTGCACCCCAGGTTGACCAAAGCCTCCGCCAACATAAACCATATCGGCATAACGATAAACTTGGGTTAACAAACCTATGGTATCTAAAATCAAAACCTCAAAATCAGCTAAATTGCTGCTATTCATCTCGCTATATAAAATGGTCTTTTTTTGGATAGCTGCTTTTAGCACTAAAATGTCATCTTTTTTGATGTTGTGTGGGGCAATAACAAATTTAAAGGCATGTGTGCATTGGTTAATCATTTCAACCAGCAAATCTTCATCTTTTTTCCACGTGCTACCTGCCACAAACAACGCTTGATCTGCTTTAAACAAGCGCATAAAATCGAGTGTTTGTTGCTTTTGCAAAATTTGACTTACCCGATCAAAACGGGTATCGCCACTTTTGGTGACATTCAAAAAGCCCAATGATTGCAGCAAGTTTGCCGACTTTTCATTTTGAACAAAAAAGTGATTAAAAGTTGTGAGTAGTTGCCGATAAAAACCGGCATACCATCTAAAAAATAATTGCTTTTCTCTAAAAATACCAGAAATCAAAAAGGTCTCGATTTGTCGCTTTTTTAATTGTCGTAAGTAGTTCGGCCAAAATTCGTATTTAATAAAAAAGACCATTTCTGGCTTCACCAATTGCACAAATTTCTTAGCCTGAAAATAGGTGTCAAGGGGCAAATATAAAGTGCAATCGGCAACAGTATTATTTTTCCGCACCTCAAAACCAGAAGGTGAAAAAAAAGTCAGTAAAATCTTGTGTTGAGGCAATTGCTTTTTTAACGCTTCCATCACAGGTAAACCTTGTTCATATTCACCAAGAGAAGCCACATGAAACCAAATAATCTGGTCAGTAGACTTCAATTGGGTTTTTAATTGCTGAAAAACATTTTTTCGACCATCAACAAATAGTTTTAGTTTGGGACTAAACATGGCCAAAACTGGCAAAATCCAAGCGACAAGTTGAATAATTAACTGATAAATCCAAATCATTTGACAAAGTTAATGAAAATTTAGAAAAGGCTTGTTAATTATAGTTGGTATGGCTATTTTTGAAAAATAATTAAAACGCTTTAAAAATAATTTTATCAATGACCATGATCAAACTCATTTGGGATTTTAAAGGTCCTGAAGCAACTAAAATAGCCGAACACCATGCCATTCATTTGCGAGAATTCATTATGAAAGAACAACTAGAAAACATGACTGTTGGCGAAGAAGCCATCAATGAATTTCATCATATGGCCTTTGTTATAGTTGAAGATAAAGACATGATTATGATGCGAGATGCTTTGAGACCTCATCGGGGTGAATATGTGTAAAGAAATAAAAAAAATTACTAAACCATTTTTTCAAAAACCTCCAAATTAATCCCATCAAAACTGGCGAAAACCATAGTAGGATGCGAATCTTGATGAAAAAAATTTCCATCTTTATCAATAGCAATGGCGCCGGCAAAACCATCATAGGGTTTTAATTCGTTAAATGTTTTGTCAAAAGCATCTTTTAGTGTAAAGCCATCGGTCACCCTGGTTACTATTTTAGCAGCAACAGCACCACTGACAATATCTTCTCCAACACCCGTGAGACTAACGCCACAAAAAGCATTCACATAGTTACCAGCTACTGTAGCTGAATCTGAGACTCTTCCAGGTATTTCAAAACCTTTACCTCCTGTAGAAGTTGCGACAGCAAGTTTGCCATTTTTGTCTAAAGCCACACAGCCTACTGTACCTGTACCAGTAGATTTTAGTTTTTCTTCAAATTCAAGTCGGCGTTGTGGAATTTCAGTTGAAAATTCTTCAAAACCATGTTGTCTCGCAAAGTTTGTTGCACCACTGCCACCTAATACGCGGTCATCAACAGTCATGAGTTTTTCCGCAACAAGTATCGGGTTTTTTACATTTTCAATGTTGATAACGCCGCTAAATTTTTCGGTATCCCCAGCCATTAAAGAAGCGCTCATTCTAATTTTTCCATCACTTTGAATCTGTGAACCGATACCAGCGTTGAACAAGGCATCATCTTCCAATAAAGTCACAGCATAGACAACGGTTTCCAAAGCTGTGTGTGTCTGCAAATATAAATGTGCTGCTTTTACAATTTGTGTCAAAGCTTGCTGCTTAGCTAGTTTGGTTTCTAAATTTGTTGACGATTCAGAAAAAAAACCGCCATGAATAATGACTTTCATAGCATTAAACCTATTGCGAAGCGTGAATGGTCATTTTATAAGTACTCAAATCAAAAGTGTCGTTCATACTCATCACATGAGTCACCAGATGATTGATAGAAATCGGTTGACCAAGGGCTACTTCGGTCAAATTGGTATCTTTTATTTCTCTGCCATCAACCAAAATAACTAATCCAGAGCCAATAGCTTCCATGTCATTGTTGTTTTTGATTAATAAACCAGTGTCCTCACCAAGTCCAATACCCAAAAGTCTAGGATTGCCAACCACCGCTTGAAATAATCGACCTATTCGACCTCTCTTCACAAAATGGGTGTCTATAATCACATGATCAATTAATGACAAACCACTAGAAATTTTAACTTCGCCTTTTAACAAAGCTTCGCTGCTACTGCCTTGATAAATCATATGATTTGATGCCGCTGCCGCACCAGCTGATGTACCTACATAAATAAAATCTTCGTTTTTATACTTATATAACAATTAATCATGAAATTTGGTACCTCCCAAAATAGAGGATAAGCGTAGCTGATCGCCGCCTGTAAAAAAAACAACATCTGCATTTTTTAACCGTGTCATAACCTCTTCATCATTGGCTTGTTCACGGGTCTCAATACCTAAAACGTCTGTGTTTTTTTGCGTCTAAAAACTGAAAAGCCTTGACGTACTCTTGCCCAACTTCCTTAGGAATACTGGAAGCTGTGGTAATGATTTCAATTCTAGAATTTTCTTTATGTTTAGATTCCTTGATGATTCGCTTTAAGATGCCTTTTTCAAAAAAATTAAGATTCTTTTCAACGTCTTTATCAAAATTTTTTTCAGTGAAACTGCCCTTATCGACTGCTCCTCCTATGATGATTAATTTTCCAATACCACTCATTAAATAAAATGATTACCCCCAATTAATATTTAAATGTCAATTATAATTAGCAAAAATAATAAATTAAAAAAATTGATGGCCGTTTTAAACTATTTTTTTAAAAATTTAAAAATCTAAAGATTAATAGTCGTGAATATCTACCTTTTTATAAATTTTAATAGCTTGACATACAGCTATTATTAGCTTCGAAATAAAAAATATTATTTTTTAATAAAAATTAATCTTTTATGCTAAAAAATATTATTTTTAACAAATATTCTACCATTAATTAACCTAACGCTATTAAAACAATGAAATTATTAAAAATTCAAGCACTTCGTGGGCCAAATGTTTGGAGTATCAGACGAAAAAAACTGATTCAAATGCGTCTGGATTTAGAGGAAATGGAACAGCAACCTACGGATAAAATCCCAGGTTTTAGAGAAAGGATAGAACAAATGTTTCCCACAATGATTGAGCATAGATGTTCAGAAGGTTGTGTTGGTGGCTTTTTTATGCGTGTTGAACGCGGTACATGGATGGGACATGTTATTGAACATATTGCCCTTGAAATTCAAACCCTAGCTGGCATGGATACTGGCTTTGGCCGTACGCGTGAAACTAAAACACCAGGGGTTTATAATGTGGTTTTTAGTTATACTGAAGAAAATGTTGGTCTATTTGCTGCCGAATCTTCAGTAAGAATTGCCGAAGCCTTGATTGCTAATCAACCTTATGATGTGGAAGCAGATATACAAAGAATGCGTGAAATAAGAGAACGCGTTAGACTTGGTCCAAGTACTGGCAGTATTGTTGAAGAAGCTGTGAATAGAGATATTCCTTGGATCCGACTAGGCACAAATTCATTGGTACAATTAGGTTATGGCATCAATCAGATGCGTTTTCAAGCGACCATCACTTGTAAAACCAGTAATATAGCTGTTGATATCGCTTGTGATAAAGAGGAAACCAAACGCATGTTGAGTTTGGCATCCATTCCCGTTGCGGATGGTGACATTTGTGTGGATGAAGAAGATTTGGAAAAAACCATAAAAAAAAATTGGCTATCCGATTGTGATCAAACCGCTAGATGGCAATCATGGCAAAGGTGCTTCCATTAATGTCAAAACATGGGAAGCTGCCGCAGAAGGCTTGCAACATGCCAAAAAATATAGCAGAAGGGTCATTGTAGAAAATTTTATCACAGGTTTTGACTTCCGGGTTTTAATTATTGATAATAAACTGGTTGCAGCTGCAAAAAGAGTTCCAGCACATGTGGTTGGTGACGGCATCAACAGTATTCAGCAACTCATTGATATTACTAATCAAGATCCAAGAAGAGGTTATGGTCATGAAAATGTTTTAACCGAAATTTTGATTGACAGAGATTCTGAAGATTTACTTGAAAAATATGGTTATACCCTTGAAACGGTTCCTAAAAAGAAAGAAATTGTTTATTTTAAATCTACAGCTAATCTAAGTACGGGCGGCACTTCTGTTGATGTCACCGACATGATGCATCCTGAAAATATTTTTTTGTGTGAACGCATAGCCAGAGTAATAGGTCTTGATATTTGTGGTGTGGATATTATGGCAGAGAATTTAACACAACCGCTAAAAGAAAATGGTGGTTGTATTTTAGAAGTGAACGCTGCGCCAGGTTTCAGAATGCATTTGGCACCATCTGAAGGTTTACCCAGAAATGTGGCTTCACCTGTTATTGATATGCTTTATCCACCAGGTAAAGAAAGTCGCATTCCGATTATTGCCGTTACTGGTACAAATGGTAAAACCACCACCACCCGATTGATTGCACATATTGTAAAAAATAACGGTAAAATTGTGGGTTTTACAACTTCTGACGGCATTTATATTCAAAACCATATGATGGAAAAAGGCGATACCACTGGGCCAATTTCCGCTGAATATATCTTAAAAGATCCCACGGTTGAATTTGCCGTTTTGGAAACCGCTCGTGGTGGTATTCTTCGCTCTGGGCTTGGTTTTAGCAGATGTGATATTGCGGTGATTACAAACATTGCCGAAGACCATTTAGGGATCTCAGATATTCATACTTTAGAAGATTTAGCGCGTGTAAAAAGTGTAGTCACAAGAAGCGTTAAGAAAGATGGTTGGGCTGTGCTAAATGCGGAGGATGAGCAATGCGTAAAAATTGGCGAAGCTTTGGATTGCAAAGTGGCTTACTTTAGTTTGGATGAAGACAATAAGCTCATCAAAAAATTGAGCAAAGAAGGCAAGATTGTGGCTGTTTATGAAAACGGTTTTATTACGATAAAGAAAGGTGAATGGAAAATACGCGTAGAAAGAGCTACCCATGTGCCTTTAACGCTAAATGGAAAAGCTAGGTTTATGGTGGCCAATGTATTAGCTGCCACATTGGCAAGTTATCTGTGGGGCTTTAAAACAGACGACATTAGTTTATCCTTAAAGACATTTATTCCAAGTGTGGCGCAAACCCCTGGCAGAATGAACATCTTTGAGTTCCGAAAATTTAAAGTTCTTATTGACTTTGCCTATAATCCTGCTGGATATAGAGGCATTGAGGACTACCTTCATAATATTGATGCCACTAGAAAAATTGGCATCATAGCAGGTGTTGGCGATAGACGTGATGAAGACATTAGAGAATGTGGCATGATAGCCGCACGAATGTTTGATCATATTATTATCAGACAAGAAAAACATTTGAGAGGCAGAACAGAGCAAGAAATCATCGATTTGATATTGGAAGGTATTGCTAAAGCCAATAGCCAAACCACTTACGAAATTATTCCACTAGAAACTGAAGCCATCAAACATGCGATAGCAACCGTTGAAGATGGTGCTTACATTATTGCACTAAGTGATGTGGTCAATAATGCCATTGAAATTGTACAAGATTACTTGGATAAGGAAAATGAAACTTATAATGTTTAATTTTTTATCTGAGTAAAATTGATTTCTCGCGAAGGCGCAAAGACGCAAAGCCCTATTCTGATGAATGGGGCTTTTTTTATATTTAGTTAATACTTAAATTATATTTTAAAGATTGAATAGGTATCTCGCTTGAAGGTGCTGCGTTAAGGATGGCAGCGATAGCCTTGTGCCGCTGAAAGTGAGTTTTTCTTGACTTTTTGTGGCGACCAAAGAAGCCAACAAAAAGTTATAGAAAAACCGCTTGAAGCCAACAAGCTATAGCGAACAGCCTGTTAAAACGCCAAAACAGTTCATAAAAAAAACGCCAATGAAAAAACACTGGCGTCTTTATTTCTATAAATCTTATTTTTTATAAGTGAATGACCTCATCATAGGCGGCTGCAACAGCTTCCATAACGGCCTCACTCATGGTTGGGTGCGGATGAACCGCCTTTAAGATTTCATGACCAGTAGTTTCCAATTTTCTGGCAACAACTGCTTCTGCAATCATGTCTGTAACCCCTGCCCCTATCATGTGGCAACCTAACCATTCGCCGTATTTGGCATCAAATATAACTTTTACAAAACCATCTTTATTGCCGCTTGCTGAAGCTTTACCAGATGCTGAAAAAGGAAATTTGCCCACTTTGATGTCATAGCCTTTTTCAATGGCTTGTTTTTCAGTTAAACCTACTGACGCAATTTCTGGTGAGGCATAAGTACAGCCAGGAATGTTGCCATAATCTAAGGCTTCTACATGCATGCCAGCGATTTTCTCAACACATAAAATACCTTCAGCCGAAGCAACGTGTGCTAAGGCTTGACCGGGTGTTACATCACCAATGGCATAATAACCTGGCACATTGGTTTGGTAAAAGTCGTTAACTAAAATCTTATCTCTATCAGTGGCAATACCTACTTCTTCAAGACCAATATTTTCTATATTTGTTTTGATACCAACAGCACTCAACACAATTTCTGCTTCTAAAGTTTCTTCGCCCTTTGCGGTTTTAACAGTTGCTTTTACGCCATTACTTGTTACTTCAACTTTTTCAACAGAAGAAGAAGTCATGATTTTTATACCCGCTTTTTTTAAAGATTTTTCAAATTGTTTAGACACCTCTTCGTCTTCTACAGGTACAATGTTTGGCATAAATTCAACGACAGTTACGTCTGTACCCATCGAGTTATAAAAACTAGCAAATTCAACGCCAATAGCCCCTGAACCTACAACAATCATGCTTTTTGGTTGTTTAGGCAAAGTCATGGCCTGACGATAACCGATGATATTTACACCATCTTGTGGTAAATTTGGCAATTCGCGTGAGCGTGCACCTGTAGCTATAATGATATGATTGCCCGCATAATCGGTTTTGTTGCCAGAAGCGTCTGTTACCTCAACCTTTTTGCCAGCCTTAATTTTACCGAAGCCATTAATCACATCAATTTTATTTTTTTTCATCAAAAATTGAACGCCTTTGCTCATGCCATCAGCTACATCGCGGCTGCGTTTTACAACAGCGCCAAAATCTTTATCTACATTGTCTGCCATAAGGCCATAATCTTTGGCATGCTTCAAATAATCAAAAACTTGCGCTGATTTTAAAAGGGCTTTAGTTGGAATACAACCCCAGTTTAAGCAAACACCTCCCAAACTTTCTTTCTCTATTATAGCGGTTTTCAAACCTAATTGCGAAGCTCTAATGGCAGTTACGTAACCACCAGGACCACTCCCTAAAACGATGACATCGTAGTTCATGTTGTTGATTTTTAAATTGAATGCAAATTTAAGATATTTTCTTTAAATTTGTCAAAATTAATACTTATAAATTAAGATGAAAAATTTGTGCTTTTTGTTGTTTTTTGTTTTGTCTTCCCAAAATGTGTTTTCTCAGGAAGAAGAAAATGATCTAGGAAAACCAGTTCAAATAATAGAAGACATGCCTGTTTATAAAGGTTGTGAAGGTAATACAGCAGAATTGAAAAAATGCTTTCAACAAAAATTAACAGAACATTTTTCTAATCATTTTAGATATCCAAAAAGAGCAAAAAAATTAGGTGTACGTGGTAGATTTATTGTTGTTTTTGAAATTGATGTTGAAGGTCAATTAAATGTAAAAGAAGTTAAAGGCCCTGATCAAGATCAATTGATTGAGATGGAAATCAATCGTGTTTTTTCAAATTTTCCAAAAGTAATACCTGGCAAATTTATCGGTAAGCCCGTCGCTGTCAAGTATTCTATGCCAATTAATTTAAAATTGGATTAATTTACTATTTCGTCAGAAATAACGCCATCAATTTCCGGAAAAGCATAAAAATATTTGATTGTTGGCTTTGAAAATTGGCTATATTTCATTTGTTCGGAGAGCAAAACCAAATCAACTATTTGACCATTTTTCATTAAAATATTAATAGGGCTATTTTCTTTATTATAGGTTAAATTTTTGATTTTTCCTTTGAGGAAGAAGTACTTGAGCTCTTCCTCAGTTAAATCAAACTTGCCTTTGATGTATTTTTTTTGCTGGTCAATGACTGATTTATCCATTTTGTCATGACTGATTTCAATTTTAAATAGACGTCTATTAATAATTAGACTAGAAGTATAGGACAAAACAAAATCATCATGGTGCTGCCAGTGCTTAACAGCACTCATGATGTCAACGTCATCCAATGACAAAAACATATTTAAGGCCTTTTCATCAAATTGTTCAATGCTAATATTTTGATTAATAAAAAAGCGTAGTGCTTTTGAGCAGTCAATCGTTTCGCCTTTTTGAAGCAAAAAACGGGCTCTTTTGAGTAAATTTTCAAGCATGAGTTCTGCAACCAATGAAGTTTTATGCAAATAGGCTTGCCAATACATCAAACGTCTGGCCATTAAAAATTTTTCAACAGAATAGAGACCCTTTTCTTCAATAACCAATTGATTATCATAGACGTTTAGCATTTGTATTAAACGATCAGAATTGATATTGCCTTCTGCAACACCTGAATAAAAACTATCTCTTTTGAGGTAATCCAATCTATCCATATCAAGCTGGCTAGAAATAAGTTGATGCATGAATGGTCGGTCATATTTATTGGTAAAGATTTGAATGGCTAAATCTAATTGACCTTCAAATTTTTTGTTTAGTAATTCCATAATCATCAAAGAAACTTCTTCATGATGAATATTTTTCAAAATAGCATTTTCTAAAGTATGTGAAAATGGCCCATGTCCAATATCATGCAAAAGAATAGCAATATATAAAGCTTCCGCTTCTTTGTCGGAAATCTCAATGCCTTTAAATCTCAAAACTTCCACCGCTTTTTGCATCAAATGCATGGCACCCAGCGCATGATGAAATCGGGTGTGATTGGCGCCAGGAAAAACCAAGTTTGACAAACCCATTTGCGAAATTCGCCGTAATCTTTGAAAATAAGGATGTTCAACGATATCAAAAACCAAAGGTGTTGGCATGTTGAT
>B570J29032_109958541_pt1 | contig 13506 bp, 7 predicted proteins | sample LakMenEpi16Nov12_FD_29032 | JGI IMG/M metagenome (IMG submission 29032)
GGCCGGTATCGATGACGAGGTGGTGGGCTCGAAAGCAGAGGTGTTTAAAGTGAAGCGTGGCGATCGGATGGTCAGTGTCACCCGTAAAAGGCATGGCAAATTTGCCAAATGGGAATTGGTGAGCTCCCACATCGGTCGGAGATCATTCGCTTCCAATCACTTCGGGAAGATCCCTACCCCCATCATCATGGCTGCCACCGGCCACCGTTCAGAATCATCATTTTTGAAGTATATTGGTAAGAGCCGAGCAGAGATGGCGAGTATGTTGGCGGGGTATTGGTATGGGAAATAAACAAGGGAAAATCTGTTAATTAAACAACTGTCTGTGAAAAGAGGCATCTATAGACAAGAATAACACTAAAATGCAAGATGATAATAAACAGACTAATAAACCGGAATTTAGTGTGTAGGAATGGAAAGATGAGACCTATAAGTAAGTTATAAGCAAGCAATAAATAATCAACCAAATTAAAAATAAATAACATGAAAAGATACATTGAAATCGTTTACGACAATAGTGGCAGCATGACTGACCATGTTGGAAATAGGACAAAGTATGAAATTGCACAGGAGCTTTTTGAAAAAGAGATATTGCCTACCGTGGCAATGAAAGGGGACGAAGTAGTTTTAAGATTACTAAGAAAAGAATGTGAATCAGAAAATTCAAATGCTGAGTCACTTACACTACAGTATGGTACCAACAGAAAAGCGATGCTTGCTAAAATTAAAAAAATAAACCATGATCAAAGCACCCCTCTATTTTATACAATTTATGATTCAATAGAAGCATGTAAAAAAGAAACTGCTGACCAATATTTAATTTTTGTGCTGACGGATGGTGATGATACGTGTGGTGTTAAAATAGATGAACTAATTGATCAGGATCTTATTGATAAATATGTTAAATTTTACAAGGTTTTATTGGTTCAATTAGCAATAGACTCGAAAATCAGTTGTAATAATTTAACAGCTTTAACAAGCTACTTGGGTGGTCAGACGGTTGTATTAGGGCGCAATGATTCTGGTTCGACAATGAGAAATAAAATGAAGAAAGCCTTGAATTCATCGGGTTTTTCGTTGAAACTGCCACTGGAACATTGTTATGAAAATCAACCGGGCTTTGAGAAAAATTGGGAAGAGTTAGAATCAATAGGAATTGACTTTCATCAAGCTTTGCTTCTATATAATAACAATGTTTTATCATGGCAACCTCAAATATCTAAGCAAGTATCTGCTTTGGAATTAGCCGAGTTAAAATTCTTATTTGGTTTATTCTTTAAAAGTGGATTACCTGACGGATTAGCGTTGACAATGTTAGCTCAATTAAAGAAACCGTATTACTATAGTCACGATTGTATTTATTGGGATTTTGCGACTGCCAGATGGAAATATTTCATCCCGCAAAATATAATCAATCAAATGGAAAATCCTGATGCAGGAAACGAAGATGGTATCTCTGATATGAAAAAAAATAATCGATCTGCACTCCGACCTGAAACATATGATAATCACCAAGTCTATGAGGTAGAATTTGGAGAAACAATAGCACCTTCATTTGTTTTAAGACCAAAAGGACCAGGAGATTGGACCATTGAACTTAAGCCTGGTGACTTAATAAAATTCAAAATTAGATAATCTAATTTGCTAGCTTATAACAGCGTGTAAGCAATATTGCATTGCCGCAGGCGCAACACCAGGGAACATCCCCTAAGCGCAAAACGTTACCGGTCATGCTAAAAGACGACACAACAGTAAAAATACAAAGAGGGTTTTATCAATGAATTATGATAAATATTATGCAAACAAAAATGTTCAATTCATATCAGATATTATTATTTGTTCACAACTGTGATGCTTTCAAGGCTGAAGAACATGTAAAGTTGATTACTAACGACCTTGGTTTCTCGCAAAATATTTTGATTAATACAAGTAAGACCATGCCAGTAAAAAGTTTATTCGCAGGATTTTTTGAAGGTGAGGATCCTGAAATTTTATTATCTGAATTGAAGGAAAAGATTTATAGCAGTTGTGATAAACACAATTTTGGCGTTTTAGACTTTTTCTTAATTGACGCAACTAATGCAGCAATGCTTAAAGGGATGTGGCACGATGGCTTTTACTAAATCAGATTTTATGAAAAGTTCATTTTAAGCAGATGTAAAACAGAACAGACTAATACAGCAGTAAAATGAACAGACAAAAACATGATAGATGAAAAGCACGAACTGGACACTATTTGGATTTAGTTGTTACTGAAGAAGTGGGTAAGGTAATGGACATATATGATTGCACATTCTTTTGGGTTGAAGGATTGACAAGGGATAGAGATTTGAGAATCGAAATCGATCCGGTGTTCAGCTAGCATATTGGCGTACCGCACTCAATCTCAATCTGCACATTCAATTGTGCAAATGGCCTACCGTCTTCATAATATATTGAATATCAGCGTCTAATATTATTTTGAAAAATAATTATCTCCGAGAATAAAATTAGCGGTCAATCCGTAACTCAATGTGGACACTTGATTCCAAAAATGGACTTTTATAGTCCTAAAGCATTGATTATCAATACAAATATTATCTCTAAAAATAATTGTCTCCGAGAATAATACTGGTCCGACCACAATCTACCGACAACACAGGAGAGGGGTGTTTAAGGTCCTATTTACGCCGGTATTTGCCCCTGGTTTCGTAGTAGTACCTGGATTTCCCTTGATTTCTGACGGCATTTTTATTTGAACTCACTGGCTTCCGTACGTAGCCCTTACGAACTCTGCCTCGGGAATCGACCGACGGACTGACATAGACAGGCCCCTTGGCTCTTTTATTTTTCGGTTCAAGGTCGCAAGCAGAAATCAGAAATAATCCTGTGCCCAGGCTCAATAAAAGCGAAAATTTCTGGGTGGCGTAGAACAGATGCCATTTAGTAAGAACCGATATACTAAACTGAGTAGCCATAAAACAAGGTAAAAAAAATTTCACCTCGCCAATCAATTTTTAGCTGAATTGAGTCGATGATGTAAAGCGAGAATAAAGAAGAAAAGTATTTTCAAAAAACGAAAATCCTCGACATTTTGCTCAAAAAAAACGAATATGTATCACTTGATCCTATTGAGTCTTCATTCTTTGAATCTTACCGAAATTATCGTCCTAATTATTTAGAAATGCATCAAAATATTTTGAAATAGCTCAAAATAAGTGGGGTTATTGTAAAATATTTTACCATTTCTGTTGACGAGCCTAGAATCGATACCAATACTCTCTGTAAAAAATTTCTGCATGGTTATTCTCCGCAAATCTCAAAAGGAGGTTGTCAGGATGATTATTGATGCATGGAATTCAGATAAAAGTAATTGCCGTCCTGTTATATTTCAAAAGCAATGGCATCTGCTTTGCTGCTCCTGCGAAATAAAACTGGCAAATTATTTGTGCGCAGGCGAGGGAGCGCATGATATCTGAGGCAAAATACATTAATTGACCGTGCAGCTATAGGGTCCTTCAGTCCTATATTATTTATTAGTATAATATAGGACTGATCATGAACTGTTCAAGAACAAAAAAATATTTTAAAATATTTTTTGATCCATTTCGTGCGTACTATAAACAAACAGGAATGAAGCGAAATGAAAATAAAGTAGAATACTGACTTCTAATTTCATCAGTTGAATTCGTTTGCAGAAGTCAGCTATTTTGTTTACTGGACTTGAACATGTAGGTTTGGGCAAATGTTAGTCTATGGAAAATCAAAGATCAAATATTGACTCCACCATGTATGAATCATGGGAAGAGAAGAATCGAATTCGCGCCAATGAAAGATATCATGCGATGGTGCAACAGAATTGTCAAATAAAGAAAGCCGAGTCATTACTTGCACATCTTGCATCACTATGGGGTTTCAATACGCCAATCCCAGCTTACGAATTTGAAAAGCTCAATTTTCCTTACCTGGTTGCTACGGGTGGCACAACGAAATACAGCCAGTACGCATTAGTAGTTGGCCGATACGCTTACTCGTTTTACGACAATTTTACCTTTAAAATCTTCAAGCATGAATGAAAATCAAATCTCTGAGGGTCTTCAAATGATGGCGAAATTCTTTGCAATTAAAACCCAAGCACCAGATGCACCAGCTATACTTGAAGTGCCACCTGTTGCACCAACCTTGCCACAAGCTGCAGTATCAGTGCCTGTAATCCAGTCTCCGCCAGTCAAGCCCTACGAGCCAATTGGTCGTGGGAGGGCTCCGAAAATTCTTTTAACTGTAATTCTTATAGGTATAGCAAGTTATTTACTCAATCGAAAATTTAAAGATTGGAAGAAACGTAAAAAGCAGTCTTAGTGTGTAGTTTTGTCTTGTTCAATTATAGGGAATTGTAATACTCCCTCATTTTGGCAGCCATTAGATTTCTGCGCTCTGTTAAAAATTGATCATATCCATCGATTGTAGCATCAAATATTGACTCTGGAATGCAATGCGTTTTTAGGTTGAGATTGAGTTCCTCAAGCGTGTTTATTGCCCCATACTTCAATTTGCCACCCTGGCATTGTCCTTTTAGTTCTTTGAAGTAGATGTTAGGTGATTTTGCCCCAATTGCAATATTGATCTCCTGTTGCATTAGTACATAGTTGGCGATTTGATTATAATCTCCTCTGGACTTGTTATTTGATTTCAAATAGCTTTTTGGGTACAGATGATGTATGTCCCCTTTGTATAAAAGAATGTCAGCTACGGTAATATCTCTCGATAGAAAGCCTTTATCCTGACCCTTTACTTGAGCTGCTTGATAGACATGAAATACGGGGCTACTGGCGACAGAACTATCGAGTCTTTGTACGATTCCAAAATTCCAAAACGAATCTGAAAGTTCAGCTCGCTCAATCGATTCTAAATATTCGCCAAAGGGTTTATTGGCCATTTGTTTTATATCATAATCAAATGTACTTTCTGGCGATCCTCCGTATCGGCTTGTTAAAACAGAAAAGACAAACCACTTTGCCACTAAGCGGCCAATCTCCCCTTGTTGCATGCCCTCTTCTCTCAGTTTTAGGTATATTATATATGCAAAGTCTAGTGCATTTTTCGATCGAATCAATTCGGGTAATATGAATCCAGCAGAGCGAATGATCATTACAAACTTCTTGAAATAATCCTCTTTCATAAATCGAAGGGCTGAGGATTTCATCCGTTCAAAAGTTTGTGACGCAATTCCCTCTTCGAAGTCTCTTGTTTCGAAATTTCTGCCCGAAAGTAGACTTACTAAGTCTGACATCTTACCTCTCGAAAATTCGGATGTAAATGAAACTCTAAGCATATCTGTGTAGCTCGGATCATATAAATCATCTTTTTCATCCTTGAGCCATGTCATTGCTCTGAAAAAGTCCGTCTTAGCAAATTCCGTATCATGATCGCGAATGTGTTCATAAAATTGAGGGGCAACGGCTAAATGGCAGAAATAGTCTATCGCCTTTCTCAGGTTTGGACCTTCGAATTTCTCATTTGAAGCAATTTTGCTCATTGCAAAATCTGCTTGTGAAAGGACAACACCTTGAGAGTTGATTCTTATGAAAATTTCGGTTACAGTTACAATGTCAAGGTCATGTGCTAAGTCTATAGTTCCAACTTGCTTATGCTGAATCGATAGAAGGTTGCTGATGTTGCGTTCAATCATTGCTGCATCCACCTCGGGGTTAGTATCAAGGTACTGGCGGACTACTTGGATGATACTGCCGGTATTCATTACCTCTGAAATGTCAGGTATCCATGCTTTATCCTTCAATATTGCCGGGTTTTGGACTTCAAATTGCTCAGTTTTTGGATTAAATGCAATCTTGATTCGGACTCGATCATAATCCTTATTTACGACGTAATTGCCTAATATTGAAGCTTTTAGAGCGGTAATGCGCTGCTGCCCATCAATCAGAATTTTCTTCCCTTCAGACATTCGGCCATCCTTCAACCTGACGTTAGGATTTTGCCAGGTTATGACATATCCTATCGGGTAGCCCTTGTATAGGCTATCTAATAAATCTCTAACCTTAGATGACTCCCATACGAAAGGACGTTGAACCTCTGGAATTGCAATTTGACCATCTTTTACAAATGCAAGAAAGGTTGATATATGATGTTGGTTGACCGAATATTTCTGTGTCTGCATGGTGGTGCTTAAAATTTTTTGAAATTCTCAACCTGTTCAAAGGTCTCCTTTTAAATGAGCTGAAATTGTACCGATAATTCAGAATTTGCAGGAATTAATTATTCGAGGGAAATCTTTTCGTATTCCTTCTGACTTAAAGGAAATTTAGGATCAATAACTTTTACTTCGTCATAGCTTAAATCGTAAAGTTTATAAACTAGTTCGTCAATTTTCATTTCCTGTACACTACTGTCTTTGCCTTGCTGTTTGAGTGAAATAATTTTGTCAACCAGTTTGGCTAATTCAATAGCGTCTTTTTCTGTCGGCTTGTAAATAGGAATTTCTAGTATGGGCTCTTTGTCTAACTGATAAGCGTTGCCTTGCAGTTTACCTTTTTTACGTAGCCAAAAAGCAACAAGTTTCGAGTTGAGTAAACCTGTCAGATACTTTAAGTTTATTCTATCTGATTGAATGATAACAAATGCTCTTGAAACAAAACAATCAAACTCAGTATAAGTAAAGATTGGCTCTTGGGGACATTTCCGTTGTGCTAAAATTTTTATGCCTTCAAAAATATACTGTTCTCTTGCTCTGTTTAAGCCATAAGGAGCAAATGCAGATGTTATTATTGGCTGAAAGAAGTCTAAGTGCGCTTTTATTTTTGGAAAACTATCAATACGATTCTTTTGAGTTTTCTTGTCAGCTTTATTTATATCTGATCTAGTGTAAATTATCCAGTGAGTATTTTCGGGATTACCATAATATTTATTCAATTGTTTGGTTGTATAATATGGCTTTAGAATCTGTTTTTCTTTAGCAGAAAATTTCTGTTCGTCATACTCAACTTGAGATAGCACAAATACACCATCACCAACTTTTGCTTTTCCATTCATCTTTTCGGCAGAAGCTTTACTAACAAAATCTTGCATTACATCAATACCGTTACCAAATTCAGTTTTAATATTTAACTTTTTATCTTCTTTATCTCGAATAAAAAAATTATGTTTAGCTTTGATTTTATCTAACAAAATAGAATTTTCATATGAATTGAAAGTTAATGTCTTATTGATTAATTTTTCTTTTATAATTTGTGGTTGAAGATAATATAAGTTTTTCTTTTCCACTTTTTCAAGCAATGATAACATATCTTCCCATGTTCTTTTATCACCTTCTAATCGCCTGTAATCAAAAGTATAATTATCTGCTGTTTTCGTTTTTTTGAAAAGCATTATCATTGTTTGAATAGATGCATTTTCAAAAATCATATATCCTCCAAAGTCAGTAAGATTTAGAATTTGCGTATTTTGAATTACAATATTTCTAAACTTTGATGCCCCTGCATTTGTAACCCAATTATTTGTTGCGATGTAGCATAAATGATTATTAGGTTTCAAAATTTTTAATCCTAAGTCGCCAAACAGATACCAAATATCCATCTTGCCCTGATAACATTCAAGATTTCGCAAACCATTAAATGCATCTCGATTTACATCTTCTTTTATATAAGGGGGATTGCCGATAACAATATCAAAACCAGGATTATGATTTATTAAATCATTTAATACTTCAGGAAAATCCAATTTCCAATCAAAGAAATTAAGAGGTAATTCCAGATTAGATTTTAATCGTTGAAGCTCGCGAATTATTTTGTCAAAACCCGTCAACTTATCCTTCCGCTCCTGATCAATTGCTTTTTCTTTTGTAGTCATTTCAAACAAGCTCCCTATTTGGGCACTAGTATTTCCATACTTGTATTTGTCGAGCTGCAATTGACTAATCAGTACATCGATTTTTAGGTTTCTTACTTCTGCCTTTAAATTTTCTTTTTTTCCATTAAAATCAAAAAAGAGTTTTTGTGTATTAAATAATTTATTGAGATTTTTTTGTATTTCTTGTTGCAGTTTTTTAGCTGCATCTGAATTCGCCTTCACCTCCCAATCAATGTCTATGATATCTTCGCCTAGTTTGCTTACTAAACTATTTCCAACTACAATTTTATAGTCAAGGTTGGGAAGTGCTTTAGGTTCATCTTCATCTACAATCAAACTAAGCCAAAATCGAAGACGAGCAATATCCACAGCGCCCTTTTCAATGTCCACACCATAAATACTGTTTTGTATAATGTTGCTTTTCACGATGTTTGGTTGCCAACCATTCATTTTCCATTCTTTGCTCACAATTTTTGGATTGGCATTGAACAGCTCAAAAACAGCGTGAAATATTTCCATCAGCATTCCCATGGGGAATGCACCAGATCCAATTGCCGGGTCACATATTTTCACTTCTCTTAGCGCAATGGCAAGAGGACTTACTAGTTTTAAAATATGTTCATCTGTTTTTCTATTTGTAATAAAAACTCTTATGGATTCACTTATCCGTTCATCTTGCTTTTCATTGACCTTTGTATTCAAGTATTCAATCAAGCTCTCCTGGCACATGTAGTGCACAATTTCTTTGGGTGTATAAAATGCACCCTTGTCTTTATTATCCTCCAAAAGATTTTCAAAAATGCTTCCCAACATTTCAGGATCGATACCTACCTCTTTTTCTGTTGGATCATTTTCATCAATCGTAAAATTATACTTTCCAAAAAACTCAAATAATCCGGCAAAATATGGAGCCGGGAAATTTACATTTTTAGTTTTGGCATTATCATTTTCAAAAAGACCTCCATTTAAAAAGGGGACTTTCGTTCCGGATAGTTCGAAAAGTTCATTTTTTCTATTGGGGTTGTTCAGGCACTCAAAAAACAACTCTTCTAGATAATTACTGTAAAATTTATCCTTATTGGCAAAGCCATTAAACGCATTTACGAGGAATCTCACATCACCAGAATGCCAGTCCTTATTTTTTGCAGGCACTCCCAGCCATTTCTTTTTCTGTACAAATTGTAAGAATACCAAACGGCCTAACAGGAGTTTTACAAAATCTCGCATTTTCTTTTCATCATCACCAAAGACAGGTTTTAGAATTCGTGGTTGTGATGCCAAATAGCCTACAAATTGATTGTATTGCTCTTTATACTCGCTAAAGAATTGCTTTGATAATTTTTCAACCGAGAATGCATCTCTTAAATCAGTAAGAGAAATGCCTGTACCCTTTTCAGCTAACTTGATAAATTGTTCTGCTGCAGTTTTACAAGTTTCACTCTCACCAAGGATGTAGGTATATCTTTTAGAATCTGTTTCCGATTTTTCTATCCCTTCACGAGTTACCTTGGTTTCCTTAGCTGCAAAAGTGAATCTATATTCCGGACTGCCGTTATCAAAAACAGCGAGTACTCCGTGGTTTTGATATTCGTCAATCAGTTTAGCAACCAGATTTCTTAAGCCTACTCGTTTGGATTGCACACTGATTCCATCTTGAAGTACCACTTCAAATATTGCAACATCTTGATTGCCGTCTAATCGAACAAGACCACGCTGTCTAAATGATTTTACCCATTGCTCTGAAATAGCTATTTCCTTTGGTGAAGCAAATAGCATCACATTTGGGAAAATGCTGCCGTATATCTTATTCCAATTTTCAGGATTGTACTTTTGGTTAAGCAGGCCTTGTAATTGTTCTTTGTTCATATTAGCAGTATGTCTGGGTTAATATCACTTTAGGTGTTAATTCGCTTGCGGTCTTAATTTTTTTCTGTGATTGAGTTTTGTTTGACGCAACTGCATGCACTGGATATTTCTTTAAAATGCTCAATATTGATTCGGCAATGGTTTCAGGAGAAACAGGGGTCTTCTTTACATTACGCGCCAATTGAGCAAGCTCCCTTTGCATGGGAGTAAATGTTTGTTCAGCAATGCACTGTTGGCCAAGTCTTATGAGGTCTATATCCTCTTGATCCAGGAATTGAGCATTAACGAATGTCGTAAGTAAGGACATGGCTTGTTTCTCTTGCGGGCTTTTGTTTGTATCAATAGCAATTTGTTCAACAGGAGCATCTGCCATTTTTCTTTCGAAATCTTTAATAGCTTGAGAAACTAAATCATGGTGGAATTCCGGTAAGGGTTGAACCGATACTTTATCAATATTTGATTTCAGTGTTCCTGCCATTTTAATAAATGAAGCTTCGATTACTTCATTCTCTTTAACAAGCATGAACGAGCTACCGGTTTGATTTTTTAAATAGCAAAAAGAGGATTTGCTCAAAGATGCCTCTTCGACAGCAACACGCATACGCATTGGCATTTTTTTAATTTCGCGAAATTCGGCGGGGAAATCTTCTTTGAACTTTCTCAGCTCCATTAGGTAGGCAAGGGTTTCGTCTCGTTCTTCTGAAGGTGGCGTTTCAAAAAGTCCGAAGGTATCTACCTCTTCATCATCCGAATAAATTTGTGAATCTTCTCCTAAAGCAGAGTGAAAGGCTTGTAATTTGAAAATCGCTTTTTTCTTTAGTTCAATTTGATCTTCAACTTTGGAGGTAGGGTAAAAATTGAAAATGTGCACTTCATCAGCTACAGAACCGATACGGTTAATACGACCGATGCGCTGCATCAGCCTTGTACTATTCCAAGGTGTATCATAATTTACAATCACATTGGCTCTATGAAGGTTTACACCTTCTGCCAGTACTTCTGTTGTTATGATTACATTAAAATCATTCTTTCTGAGGGCAGCATCGGCATTTGCGTCAAAATTTGCACGAACGGTTGGCATCCTTTGATGCCTATTGCCTGCATCAACATCAATGATTCCTTTGAAACCGGCCTCGTCTAATTTTTTAACAAGGTATGATGTCGTTTCTTTCGACTCAGAAAAGACAACTAATTTTCCTTCAGCATTGTAGGGCTCTTGTAGAATCTTTTTTAGATAACCTTTGAACTTATCAAGTTTTGGATCGGTCTTTATTTCTGACCAGCGACTATATAAGCTTTTTAAAAAATTAAAGTCACGCTCAAGCCCTTCGAAGAATCCATCTTCAAAAGCCGAAATACCACAAACAGTGATTGTGGGATCGGTTTTTTCTAACTCTGCAATGATCGTATCTAACTCATCTTCCTGGTCGTTCATTATGTATTCGCTCACTTTTCCTTTTAAATTCGGAGCGATGATGATTTTATCATTATTACGCATTTTAATCATCGCATGCGTGGCATCCATAAATCTTTTTAAAGTATTGGTAAATGCATGAAAACTTGAATCAATTCTTTTAGCTAAGAGAATACGCATGATATTCGCCAATTGTTCTGAGGCAAGATCAGCTGTTTTATATTTCTGTTTATGTTCCGGTTTTAAAAAACCAATTGCTCGGTATCTATTAAATGTGAAACCGTTCTTTTTATCAGTCAGTAATTTCAAGGTTTCATCATATAGTTCTTCAAGCTCAAAGTCCAGTTCATACAAAACTTTATGAGGGGCTTGCACATCGGGAAATTTTATTCCTTGTTCATCTAAATCCTTTTTATACATCGGATGCTCCTTCAAGTCTGTTCTTGTTCTTCTTACAGTTAATGGAGCAATGATTTTATCCCGGATATCAGCGTATAGATTTTCTATTTTGGGCTTGGCTACTCGTATCTCTTCTTTAGAAATATCTTTCCATATTTTTATTTTATCATTGAAGTAGCTTGTCAAATTGGGCACATCGAGCGTTGTTCTTTTACCATCCTGAAAAAGCATCACCTGATTTCTAATATCTTCAGGTCGATTGTTCAAGGGAGTTGCGGACAGTAACAAAACCTTTTTTTGAGCTCTGGTTTCATCATCTAGTATTCTTGCCGCAGGAGCCTTACACATCTTTTGTAACTCTGCGTATGCTTCTGATGTGTTATTTCTGAATTTATGCGCTTCATCTACAATAATGAGATCGTATTTCTCCATTTTGTTGGCAATCTTGTGAAGTGAGCCGCCGGTAATAAAATCTACATTTGAAAGTCCGAACTTGGCTGTTGTTTCTGTCCAGTTTTCTTCAAGTGCCGGAGGCATTACAATTAATGTTCTGGAGAGATGTTCAGGAAATCCATTTTGAAAAAAGAATTTCTTTGCAATTAGGGTTGCGACAACTGTTTTACCTGTACCAACAACATCACTCAGGAATGCACCGTTGTGTTTCATCATCAGTCGATACCCCTGTTCAACTGCATCTACTTGGTAGTTCAGTCTTTTAAATCCTTGTGGTAAATCAGTAACAGAATTAGGATCAAAAGCAATTGCCTTTCCAAAGTATTCGATCAAAAACTTATAATAAATCTGACGAGCTGTGATATCGGAACGCAAATATGTTTTTGCTTTCAGCCCTTCCATATCAACCGGAAGAATTGAAATTGATTCAGCCCATAATTCATCAAATTCCTCACTAGCAAATTTGACATCGTTGTAATCACGCAGCAGCACATTAAATTCATAGTTCTTTGACGCATCATTCACTCCAAGGCCGGCTTCCGTTAAATTGGATGAGCCTGTGATTACTTCGCCCACATTATATTCATTCCATCTTTCCGGCTTAAATATGTAAATCTTTGCATGAAGCTTTTTTGTAGGATGTGCCCTTATTTCTAATTTTTGATCGAGAACATCTTCTATAAATTGTATGATCCCCTGCTCTACATATTTTTCGTATGGTGAATCTTGAATATCTTTTCTTAGGTCTTCCAAAAATTCGGTTCTTGTTTTTTCGGCATCCTTTGCGAATAGAATACCCTGTGCATGATATTTTGATATTATTTCATCTACATTAATTCCTACTAATATTCGAACTTTCGGAACTTTATCAAGGTACGGTCTCAACTTAAAGTAGCCCGATGATCTAAAATAGCCCACCAAAGCGTCAAATCGATAAACATCTATGTTCTCAAAAGCACCTATGAATCTTCTTAAAAGTGAGTTATCATCTTTGTTTGTAAAAAACTTCGTTTGGCTCATGTATATGTTTTTATATCTCTTTCTAGGTTTATGCGCTTCTTGGGTAAAATTTAATCTTCCCACCCTGTTTTTTTACCAGGATTTTCTTCTTCCCATTTTTTCACCATATCAGTCATTGGGAATTGAATAAATGCTATCGCATCTTTGCAATTCGGGCATAAAAATTCGGCGATATAGCTTCCCTCAAAAAATTCGCCATAGGCCATTTCTTTACCTTGCCCGCTCCAATTGCAGTTTGGGCACTTGATGATATCTTGCTTGAAAGTGAAATAATTAAATTGTGTCATACGTGTACATGTTGTGAAAATATTTAAGTTAAATAAACCCCTCCTTTTTTCCTTCCGTAAGATTTATTTTATGGTTCGTTTTTCATCACTTTTTCCCAATCGGTGGACTAACGGTGGACTAAAATGCAATAAAAAAATCGCAATCAGCTGAAATACAGCGAATTGCGATCATATTTCGCGGAGACTGAGGGATTCGAACCCTCGATACCCTTTAGGGGTATACAC
>B570J29032_109958534_pt1 | contig 13468 bp, 8 predicted proteins | sample LakMenEpi16Nov12_FD_29032 | JGI IMG/M metagenome (IMG submission 29032)
CCAACTCACGTTAAAGGTAAGTCCAGTGGATCAACTGGATTCATTAGATATGATGTAACAAACTCTCCTGCCATTACAGTTTATAATACTAAAGGAAAATTTGCTAATGGGGAAAGATTCATATTTGATGGTATTGAAAATACAAGAGTTTCCATTGCAGTTACTGAATATGGACTGGAAAATGTAAAATCCGTACATGCTTCTGTTGCAGGAATTGGATTTACTTTTACTGCGGACGTAAAGCAAAGATCAGTATATTCAGGTAATTACGCTAATATTACTACTGGAGTTTCTGGCGTTAGCACTGTAACAGCACCTGGAGTAAAATTTGCGGAAATTGCTTCCGTTGGTGATATTATTTCTTATAGCAATCCAGGTTTCTCGGATATTACATATTCCGTAATAACACAAGTAAATCCAACTTCATTGAGAATTTCTGGAGTAACTACAGTATCTGGGGTATGTTCTGGAGCGTTACCAGCAAGTTCAATTAATATTAGTGATTTTAAGATCTTAAAATCTGGATTACAAAGATCTACAGACAATACTTTATATACAACTTTACCCAAAAAATACGTATCTTCAGTTGATTTGAGTGGATCGTTACTTACAATAAGAAAGCAATTTGATGTTACCATTACATCGAATTCAACTCAAACAATAATCGCTGGTGATGGAGAAACTTTCTTACCATTTGATGAAGAAAGATATTCTTTATCTATTAATGGAACAATTGAAGTGCTAACTGAAGATAGGTTAGTATTTTCAAATGGATCTACAGAACTTACTATAAGAGGTCTCCAAACTTCTTCTGGAAGTGGAAAACTTATTGCAACTTTAGTTGATAGCAAAGTAGAATCGAAATCAAAAACAAGAAATAGAATTGAATCTATTGTTGTAGATAAATCAAGTTATGAATATTCTGGAATAGGCACTCAAACATCTAATGATGGACTTACTTTTGGAAATTATGCTTATGGAACTAGGGTTCAAGATGAAGAAATTTGTTTGCTTAGACCTGATGTAATAAAAATTTATGGTATATATGAATCCAGTTCGACATCTGATCCAATTTTACCTAGAATAACTGTTTCTGGATTGACTGGACCAACATCAAAAACTATAGATTTGTTTATAGGAGAAAAAATAATAGGTCAGAGTAGCAATTCAATTGCAATTTATTGCGAAAGAGTTAATGACTCACAAATAACCTTCACTAGCTTGAATGGAAAATCTTTCGAAATTGGAGAACAAATTAAATTTGAAGAATCTGGAATAACTGGGTTCATTTCAGAATTTATTCCTGGAGATAGAAATATCACATCGAATTTTATTTTCGATAATGGACAAAAAGATACAATTTACGATTATTCCAAGATAGTAAGAAGACCAGAATTTAGATCTCCAACTAGAAGAATAAAAATAATTTTAGAATCTTCTTCAATACCATCTTCGGATGTTGGAGACATTCTAACTGTAAATTCTTATAGTCAATTTGATTATTGCGATATTCCTAGCATAAACGGAATTAGAGTTAGCGATTTGATTGATATAAGACCCAGGGTATCTAATATACAAGTTACAACTTCTACATATTCTCCATTTGAATTTTTTGGTAGAACCTTTAATTATTCCGCTTCTAATAAAGTTTTAGCATCAGATGAAGCAATAACTTTAGGATTTTCTTACTATTTACCAAGAATTGATAAGATTTTCATTACAAAAGAAGGGACACTTCAATTAAGAAAGGGAGAACCTGCAGATATTCCAAATCCTCCAACATCTGTAGATAGTGCTTTAGAAGTAGCAACTATTACTCTTCCTCCATATCTTTGCGATGTTAATGATGCGACAATTAATTTAACGGAACATAAAAGATATAGGATGTCCGACATAAGGACTCTTGAGAATAGAATTAAAAACTTAGAATATTATACTTCATTGACATTATTGGAGAGCGACACTTCAAGCTTACAAATTCAAGATGCTAATGGTTTAAATAGATTTAAATCTGGATTTTTCGTTGATGATTTTAAATCAACTACTTCTCAAAGAAAAGTAACATATGTAAAAAATAGCATAGATGTAAAAAATTCAGAAATTAGACCTGCTCCATTTACAACTTCATTGGATCTTATTATAGGATCTAAATCTTTGGTAGGAATTGGATCTACAGTCAATCCAAATGTAGATATTTCTACAGTAAATGATTTGATAGCAAACAATATCAGAAAATCTGGTCAAATAGTAACTTTAGATTTTGATGAAGTTGAAGCTATAAGACAACCATATTCAACTAGGGTTGAACCAGTTGCTTCATATAGATCTCCATTTTATGGTGGAACAATTGAATTATATCCATCTTCAGATGTTTGGGTTGATCAAGTCAGAATACAAGCAAATGTAACGCAAATTCAAGGAAACTTAACTGAAACTAAGTCTCAAATTTCTATTGGAGATTTGGACAAGCAAACTGGTTTTAGTCCAGTAATTTGGGGTGCTTGGGAAACAGTATGGACGGGTCAAACTAAAGATACAAAAACTAGAGTATTTGATGAAGGATTCTTAACTTATCAAGAAATAACTGATACTATTACAAGAACTGGAACATCGACTAGAACTGGAACTAGATCTATAACGAGAGATAGTTTTGAAACAGTTTCTTATGGAGATAGAGTTATTAGCACAGAATTAACTCCGTTCATGAGATCCAGAAATATTGAATTTACAGCAAAAAGATTAAAACCATCGACAAGATTATATGCATTCTTTGATGGACTACGTGTTTCGGAATATGTAATACCTAAATTACTTGAAATTACTATGACTAGTGGAACATTCTCTGTAGGAGAGACTGTTATTGGAACAGTAGCAACATCGGAAGATAAATTTGCATCTTCTACTAATCCATCTTTAGCAATAAATCCAAAAATTTCATTTAGAGTTGCAGTGCCAAATCACAAATATGGTCCATATAATGCACCAATTGATACTTATAATTTTAATCCCTATACAAGACTGAATACATTAGGGTCCCAATACTCTCAGACATCTACTATATTAAATATTGATACTTTTAGTTTATCAACTTATGCCATAGGATCGTTCCATGGATGGGTTAAATCTGGAATGAAATTAGTTGGACAAACAAGTGGAGCTATAGCAACGGTAAATGAAGTCAAATTGATTTCTGATGATAAGGGAACATTAGTTGGATCATTCTGGATACCAAATCCAAACGTCCCATCATTCCCATCATTTAAAACTGGAACTAAAATATTCAAATTGACTAGCAGTGAGTCTAATACACAAATAGAAGGAATACCAACAACTGGAGCAGAAGAAAGATTTGTATCTGATGGTAGAGTTGATACAGTTCAAGAGAATGTAATTTCAATAAGAACTGTGAGATCAGAAACTCAAACTGTAATTGATAATGTAAGTGCATCTCAAACTCAATCTCCAGTTGTAACTAAAACTCTTATTGCTGATAGAACTCCACCTCCACCACCTCCAGTTCTACCTGGAGATCCTTTACCACAACCACAAGATCCTATACAACCTGAACCACCAGCATCAGATCCACCAGGAGGAGGAGGAGGACCAGTTCAAGAAGAAATACCTAATGGTAATGAAGAGACCCCTGGGACTGGTCCTACTGATACTGGGGGAACTCCAGGTGAGACTCCTACTGGTGGTGGTAGAACGAAGAAACCTAAACCTAAAACTTCTGTTGGATTTATCAATGCTAACGGTGGATCAACAACAAATAAACTCGGTTTAACACCTGGAACATCAGTTCCTGTCAATTTATTGAACGGGAAAGCATTTGGATTTTATGTGGCAACTCAAGGTAAAGACAAAGCAGAAAAACTTTGGAGGCAGGCAGGTCTTAAAGTAACTTCAAATGATAGGGCAACATCTGGTCTTGCTAATGGACTTTTCCCAATTACTAAAAAAGGATACAATGATCTTGACATCACATCTCGTCCAAAAGGTCAAATATCTACTGCAAATTCTGGATTTGGGATTATAAATGCAATATCAAATTTAAATCCAAATTCTAATGTTATTGAGGCGGTAAAGCTTAACAGACAGCAAGGATATACAATAAAACGTAGTAGTACATATGGTCCTTCTGGTGCAAATATCACAGTTGGAAATGCATTAATAAAAAAACCAAACTCAAATAATAATAATAATCAAGGAGGAGCTAATAAAAATACACAAAATCAAAATCGATCCAGTGGAGGCGGAGGAAACTCTGGCGGCGGCGGAGGAAACTCTGGCGGCGGCGGTAACAATAACAGCGGTAATAACTCAAATAATAAAGACAGAAATAATGATAAGAAAAATAAGAGGAGATAAAAACTAAATAATATACGACGATTTAATAATTGCAGTTCCAACTTTAGAAATATAAAAAATGAAAATAACGGATCCATTAGCACAATCATTTTATGTTGAAGCAGAAAGTGGCATTTTTGTAACTTCTGTTGATTTATATTTTTACAGTAGAGATTCCCAACTTCCTGTTACTGTACAACTACGTCCAGTAAAATATGGAAATCCAACGGCAGAAGTTTATCCTTTTAGTGAAGTTATATTAGATCCAAATGAGGTTTATATTTCTGAAACTGGAACTATACCAACTACAGTATATTTCCCATCTCCAGTATATCTTGCTGGAGGACAATTTCATTCTATAGCGATTCTTTCTGCTTCACCAGATTATTCTGTGTGGATTAGTAGGCTTGGAGAATTTGATACAAATCCTGCAAATATTTTAGAATCCCAGAAAGTATTGGTTGGTAAGCAACCATTATCTGGATCATTATTTAAATCGCAAAATGGATCTACATGGACTCCTAGCCAATTTGAAGACTTAAAATTTAATCTATACAGAGCAAATTTTAAATCAAATGGAAATATAAATTTTTATAATTCTGAATTACAAGAAGGTAATGATCAAATTGCAACTTTATCTAGAGATGCTTTAACATTATCGTCAAGAAAAGTTAGAGTTGGGTTAGGGACAACTTTAGCAGAATCTCAGTTGCCAAGTATAGGAAATAAAATTATACAATCTGGCAATACTTCCTATGGAACATTTGTTGGGTATGCTGGATCTGGAATCGGAAATCTTAATATCATTAATGCTGGAATAGGATATACACCATCATCATCTACTAGTTTATTTACTAATGTAAATTTAAGATCCGTAACTGGGGATGGTAATGGAGCCACTGCAAATATAACAATTACAAATGGAGTTGCAGTAGCAGCAACATTTAATTCTGGTGGATCTGGTTATAAAATTGGAGATGTTCTGACTGCTCCAATTATTGGAATAACATCTTTAGGTAGAAACTTAAGATTATCTGTAACTTCTCTTTCTGGTATAAATGAAATTATCATTGATCAAGTTCAGGGAGATTTTGTAACTGGAGTAGGAAAAACTATTAGGTACATCAATAATGTTGGTATTGCAACAGATTTGAGAAATACTGGGGCTAATATTTTAGCAAATACAATAACAACAGTATCCGATGGTTTGCATATAAGAGTCAAGCACAGAAACCATGGAATGCATTTTTCCACAAATAAAGTTCAATTATCTGAAATTGAACCAGATTTAAATCCTGTCAAATTAACTTCATCACTATCTTCGACATCAAACACCTCAGTGGATGTATCAAGTGTAAGTGGTTTCGAATTATTTGAAAATGTTGGAGTAGGAACAACTAATCCTGGATATGCTTTAATTGGAGACGAAATAGTATCTTACACTGGAACCGTTTCTGGTGCTACCCCACAACTGATTGGCATAACAAGATCAATTGATGGAACAAGATCTTTGGAGTATCCAGTCGGAACTTCCGTATATAAGTATGAATTGGGGTCAGTATCTTTAAGAAGAATTAATAAGACTCATAATCTGGTGGATGTTACAGTTAGTGACCCTATAGATTTAGACTACTATACTGTAAAGTTAGATACTTCGACAAATGGAGTAAATAGATCGGTTGGTACATTTTTCCCCAAATTATATCTAAATCAAGAAAAATCTTGTGGTGGATCAATTATAAAATCAACTCAAAATATTCAATATGAGATAATGTCTCCAGTGATACAAACATTGAGTCTAGTTGGAACAAATATTAGCGCATCTGCAAGAACCGTTTCTGGAACAAGTGTAGATGGAACAGAAGCTTCATTTGCGGACAAGGGATTTGAGTCAATTAATCTCAATAATTCAAATTATTTGACTTCACCAAGACTAATCTGCTCAAAAATTAATGAGTCAGAAAAATTAACCAATTTACCTGGAAATAAATCTTTAACTGTTAATTTAGAATTAAATACTAGCAATCCTTATGTTTCACCTGTGATTGATTTGGATAGAACTTCTGTAATTTTAACTACAAATAGAATTAATAATCCAATTCAAAATTATGTTACTGATAATAGAGTAGCATCTCTAGAGGAAGATCCAACAGCATTTGTATATGCAACAAATGCAATTCCTCTTGAAACCCCAGCAACTTCTATTAAAGTAATTGTCTCAGCATATATTAATACATATAGTGATATTAGAGCATTTTTTGCTTTAATGAAGGATCCTGAGGAAAGTCCAATATATTATCCATTCCCAGGATATGACAATTTGACGGCAGACGGAACAATTATAGATTTGTCTGCAAATAATGGAAGACCAGATAAGTTATATTCTAAAGTCGATTCTTTAGGATTTACAAGTCAAGATCTTACATTCCGTGATTTGGAATTTACAATTGATAACTTATCTCCATTTAGATATTTTAGCATTAAACTTAATGGAACTTCAACAACACAAGTGTATCCACCAAGATTTAAGCAACTTAGAGTAATAGCATTGGCATAATATGAATATTAATAAAGTTGAAGGTCATCCAAATTATGTGAGAGATGACAATACTAAAGCAGTTATTAATACAAATTATAATGAATATCAAAATTATATTATAGCGAGAGACGCAAAAATAAAAGAACAAGAGAGATTGTCAAATATTGAAATGGAAATAGATCAAATTAAAGAATCTATTAAATCTATTATGGAGATGTTAAACAAATGAATCCAGATAAAATAATTTTAGAAAATATCGGAAAAATGTTTGAGTATGAGAAAATCTCAAGAGAAATAGATAGTATAAGTGATATTGAACAAATTAAGAATATTGCAAAATCTTATGTTAAGTTATACTTTAAACAACAAGAAGTTATAGCAGAACTATAATGGCACAACCATCTACAAGACAAGAATTAATTGATTACTGCTTGAGAAAACTGGGAGCACCAGTTTTAGAAATTAATGTGGCGCAAGAACAGATTGAAGATCTAGTAGATGATGCTGTGCAATTATTTCAAGAGCGTCATTTCGATGGCGTTTATCAAACATATTTAAAATATCAAGTAACCCAACAAGATATTGATAGAGGAAAGGCAAAGGGACTAAGCGGTGTAGGTGTTGCAACTACATCCGCATCTTCTTCTGTAGGAACATTTAATTTTTACGAGAATAGTAATTATATACAAGTTCCACCTCATGTAATTGGTATTAATAAAATAATGCAATTTGAGGGTTCAAATTCCATTTCAAGTGGAATGTTTAGTATCAAATATCAATTGTTTTTAAATGATATTTATTATTGGGGATCTACCGAACTATTGACTTATTCGATGGTCAAAACATATTTGGAAGATATAAACTTTCTTTTGACCACACAAAAACAAATAAGATTTAATAAAAGACAAGACAGATTATATTTGGATATCGATTGGTCAAGTTTAAGAGTTGGTGAGTATATAATTATTGACTGCTATAGAATGTTAGATCCATCGGATTATGGAAGAGTTTGGAATGATTCTTTCTTAAAGCCATATTTAACTGCATTAATTAAAAGGCAGTGGGGTCAAAATTTAATTAAGTTTCAGGGTGTTAAACTTCCTGGAGGAGTTGAATTAAATGGTAGGCAAATATATGAAGATGGACAAAGAGAATTGGATGCGATAATAGATAAGATGTCTTCAACATATGAACTTCCACCATTAGATATGATAGGTTAATCATATGTTAAATCCATTTTTCATACAAGGTTCTAAAGGAGAACAAAATCTAGTTCAAGATTTAATAAATGAATCTATACAAATTCATGGTGTTGAAATATATTACATACCAAGATCATATGTTACAACCAAATCAGTAATTAGAGAAGTAATAGAATCCAAGTTCAATAATGCTTATCCTTTAGAAGCATATGTAGATTCATATGAAGGGTATGGTGGTCAAGGAACTATTCTTTCTAAGTTTGGAATCCAAGAACTAGACGATCTTACTTTAATTGTATCTAAAGAAAGATTCGAATTATACATAACTCCTCTAATAAGAAATACAGATAATTATAGACTGGCATCTAGACCAAAAGAAGGAGATTTAATTTATTTTCCACTTGGAGATAGATTATTTGAAATCAATTACGTTGAGCATGAAAAACCATTTTATCAATTACAGAAAAATTATGTTTATGAATTGAGATGTCAATTATTCAGATATGAAGACGAAATCATTGATACTGGAATTGATAATATAGATGATAATGTGGAGGATGCTGGTTATATCCAAACTTTTACTATGGTTGGAGTTGGATCAACTGCAACTGCTGTCGTATCGACATTAAATGGTGGTGTTAGATTTATAGATGTTACTAATAGAGGATCTGGATACACAACCTCTCCAAATGTTGCTATATCGTCTTCACCGTCCTTTGGCGGAACTGCTGTCGGTATTGCCTCAATGATTGGGGGAATAGTTGATATATGCGAACCAGATGGAAGATTGTTAAGAGTTCAGGCAGTAACATTAACAAGATCTGGTTATGGTTATACAACTCCACCAAAAGTTTCATTTAATGGTGGTGGAGGCGTAGGAGCAGCAGCAACAGCAATAATAGAAAATGGTGTAATAGGAATTATTACAGTAACTTCTGGTGGATCTGGATATACTATACCTCCAACAGTGACATTCAATACTGCAGTAATAGGAGCAACAGCAAAAGCAGTTGCAATTGTGGAAAATGGAAGTATTTCTCAAATAAGAATTCTTGACGGTGGAAAAGGATATAATTCAGCACCAAACTACATTGCTCCGATCATTACAATTGGACCTCCAGTTTTAGTTGGATTTGGTACATATACTGAAAATGAAGTAGTTATTGGAAGTGCGTCAAGTATTACAGCAAGAGTAAAAACTTGGAATGCATATACAAGAAATCTTGAATTATCTAATATTACTGGAACATTCCAAAAAGGAGAGAATTTGGTAGGACAAACTTCTGGAGCAACATATCAAATACAAGCAATAAATACTGATGATATAAATGATCCATATGCACAAAACGATGAGATCCAATATGAAGCAGGTCTAATAGTAGATTTTAGCGAAAAGAATCCTTTTGGAAGTATCTGAAAAAGTATTTTTTATTAAATAGTTAAACTATAAATTTTTAAAATGTTTGAGTATTTTTATCACGAAATTTTAAGAAGGACTATAATATCTTTTGGAACCCTTTTTAATAACATTTCGATCCAGCATAAAAATGATGCTGGATCAGTTATTTCTATGATTAAGGTTCCATTGGCATATGGACCAACTCAAAAGTTTCTTGCTAGATTAGAACAAGAACCAGATTTAAATAAACCGATTCAAATTACTCTTCCACGAATGTCATTCGAATTCGTTGGATTAAATTATGATAATTCCAGAAAAGTTACAACAACTCAAACATTTTTTTCTAAGAATTCTTCATCGGAATTAAAAAGAGCATATATGCCAGTTCCATATAATATGGAATTTGAACTTAGCATAATGACAAAGCAGAACGATGACATGCTTCAAATTGTAGAGCAAATTCTTCCTTACTTTCAACCAAATTTTACTTTAACTGTAGATTTAGTTGATCAAATTGGTGAAAAAAGAGATATTCCAATCATCCTCAATAATATTAATATGGATGATGATTATGAAGGAGATTTCTCTACTAGAAGAGCATTGATTTATACTTTGAGTTTTACTGCTAAAACATATATATTTGGTCCAACATCAAATACAACTCTTTCGAAAGATATTATCAAAAAAGTTTCTATTGGATATGCTTCTGGAGAATCTTCCCCAGTTGCAAGAAGAGAAATTACATATTCTTCTGAAGCAGTAGCAACTAAGAGTTACACAAACAATGTTGTTGCTAGTTTGAATAGAGATATTGAAGTATTGGACACTGTAATTTTAGTTAGCGATCCATCTCAACTGATTGTTAATTCTTATATAACATTAAATGACGAAACGCTAAACATTAAATCAATTAGTGGTAATGAAATTACAGTTTCTAGAGGATCATATGGGACTAAAATCTCACAGCACGTTTCTGGAACTGAGGTTAAGTTAATAACAGACGCAGATAATGATCTCATTAAACCTGGAGATGATTTTGGATTTAGTGGAGCATTCTCGTAAGTATGAAAATGACAAAAAAATATGACAAATTAAATGATGTATTTAATGTATCTTCCGAAATAGTGGAAGATTCTATTGAAATTGCATCTTCCACTATTCCAAAAGAATTGGAACCATCACCAGAATCTCAGTCATTAAAGAATGATATTAAAAAAGACTATGAATATACTAGAGGTAATTTATATTCTATCATAGAAAAGGGTCAAGAAGCAATAAACGGTATTCTTGAATTGGCACAAGAAACTGAGCAAGCAAGGGCATATGAAGTTGCTGGACAATTAATAAAAAATGTTGCCGATGCAACAGATAAGTTAATGGATTTACAGAAAAAATTAAAAGATATAGAAGAAACTAAACAAGTAAGTGGTCCAACAAATGTTACCAATGCACTTTTTGTTGGATCAACTGCCGAATTATCTAAATTACTAAAGGCGCAAAAACAAAAAGAAGAATAAATATTATTATCATTATTGAAATGTTTCAATGGGTAAAAAGTTTAAATCTCACAAAACAGTTGAGGAAATTGCAAAGAAGCATCGTTTAGATGTTTCTTTTATAGAAAAGCAACTTAAAATTGGAGAACCCATTGAACATGAGCATACACAAGATCACAATTTAGCTAGAAATATTGCTCTTCAACATTTAGACGAAATTCCCGATTACTATACACGTTTAAAGAAAATGGAAACATCTGCAAAAAAACAACATAAAAAGTTTAGAGACGTAAAAGAAAATGTTTCTATTGAAGATATGTTTGGCAATACTTTTGCTGAGGTAATCGATTTAATTCAGGCAGAAAAACTTAAAGAATCTGAAGAATCCAGATATTGCCCACTATGCGATAAAAAAGAGAAAAGATCTGAATGCTCTTATGGTGAAAAAGCATGGGATAAAGTTTCAATAAAGGATGAAGAATATTCTATGGCAAGATCTGAACTGAAAACAATTTCAGATGCAGTTAAAAGATTACAAAGTAAAGTGGGTAAAGGTGAAGGTAATTTAGAGGCTTGGGTTCAATCTAAAATTACTAAAGCAGCAGATTATATTGATACTGCTGCGGATTATGTTGCAAGCGATGAAATGGAAGAAGGAATTAGTTTTGAAGTAGGTAAAAAGAAACTTACTTCTGCTCAACAAAAAGTCCATAAAATGACTCCACAGCAAAGATCGCAACTTCCACCACAAATGGTAGGAAAGTTAATAGGAGGACCAGATTTGCCCCCAACAAAATTAAACAAAAAAGAATCATTATCTTTAGTAGATAAAATTATTTCTGAAGAAGAAAAAATTTTAAATACTAAAACATCTAAAGTATCTGAAAGTTTAAAGGAAGCAACAAGACTTAAAGCAGAAACTGGAAATATTATTGCTGTAACTCTTTCTTGGAGAGGTAAATATTATTCTATCAGAATGTTTTTCCCTCAAACAAAACTTCCAAATAGAAGTGATATTAATTTTGAAATTAATAAGATTTATCCTGGATCTAAAGTTGTCCATCATTCAGTATCAGAACTCCCAAGCAATAATCCTTTAATTAGAGTTGTATCTGGAAGTTACGCTAAACCAGGACCATCAAACAATTATGTAAAACCTATGGGCGAAGAGGTTGAAATATCAGAGGTAAAAAAGTCTCAAATGAAGTGCAATAATCCAAAAGCAGAAGCACATGGTTCAGGTGAAACTGGAAAATCACATGTTGTCAAAGCTTGTGAAGGTGGTAAAGAAAAGTTAATCCGTTTTGGGCAAAAAGGTGTGAAAGGTTCTCCGAAAAAAGAGGGTGAATCTAAATCATATGCAAGCCGTCGTCATAGGTTTCAAACTAGACACGCAAAAAATATTGCAAAAGGAAAAATGAGTGCTGCTTATTGGGCAAATAAAGTTAAGTGGTAAATTAAACTAGAAAAATATTATGGCTGAACATTATCTTGGTAATCCGCTTCTAAAAAAAGCAAATACTGCTATTGAATTTACTGAAGAACAAGTATTAGAATTTGCTCGTTGTCAAGACGATCCAATTTATTTTGCAAAAAATTATATTCAAATTGTTACTCTTGATTATGGTTTGCAACCATTCAAACCATATCTATTTCAAGAAACGATGATCGAAAGATTTCACAATCATCGTTTTAATGTATGTAAATTGCCAAGACAGTCTGGAAAATCTACAATCGTTGTTTCATATCTTCTTCATTATGCAATTTTTAATGATAACGTAAATATTGCAATTCTTGCTAACAAGGCATCTACCGCAAAAGATCTCTTAGACCGCCTTCAGACCGCTTATGAGAACCTACCAAAGTGGTTACAGCAGGGTGTGATGACCTGGAACAAAGCATCATTAGAATTAGAAAATGGTTCTAAAATCATAGCGGCTTCAACTTCAGCATCTGCAGTTCGTGGTGGATCTTATAATATTATTTTCTTGGACGAATTTGCGTTCATTCCGAATCATATTGCAGAACAGTTTTTTAGTTCAGTATATCCTACTATTTCATCAGGTAAAAATACAAAAGTAATTATTGTTTCTACCCCACACGGGATGAATCATTTTTATAAAATTTGGCATGATGCCGAAAGATCGAAAAATGAATATATCCCGACAGAAGTTCATTGGAGTGAAGTTCCAGGAAGAGATTTGAAATGGAAAGAGCAAACTATTTCAAATACAAGCGAACAACAATTTAGAGTAGAATTTGAGTGTGAATTTTTAGGATCTGTCGATACTTTGATAAATCCCAGCAAATTGAGAACTTTAGTATATGAAACTGCAAAAGTTAGTAACGCTGGATTAGATGTTTATGAAGATCCACAGAAGGATAATACTTATGTTGTAACAGTAGACGTTGCAAGGGGTGTTGAAAAAGATTATTCTGCATTTGCTGTAATAAACGTATCCGAATTTCCCCATAGATTAGTTGC
>B570J29032_109958533_pt1 | contig 13466 bp, 23 predicted proteins | sample LakMenEpi16Nov12_FD_29032 | JGI IMG/M metagenome (IMG submission 29032)
TCTAAATTGATAGGTGCATATTCTACACGGTTCATGTTTTTGAAACCGAACTTAGGAATACGACGGTATAAAGGCATTTGACCTCCTTCAAAACCACGCTTAGTGCTAGTACCACTTCTTGAACCAGCACCTTTGTGACCACGTGCTGCGGTTCCGCCTTTGCCACTACCTTCTCCACGGCCTACTCTTTTACCTTCTCTATGGGTTGAACCCGCTGCAGGTTTTAATGTATGTAATTTCATTGCCTGGTGCTTAGATTTTTTCTATTTTTAACAAATGTGCCACTTTATTGATCATACCCATCATTTGAGGAGTTGCTTCAACTTCTCTAGACTGATGTAATTTGGTAAAACCAAGAGCACGAACGGTGCGCTTTTGACCTTCCATGCGGTCGATTGCACTTTTAACCTGCGTAATTTTTAATTTTTCCATGGTCTTATTCGTGTCCGTTAAATACTTTCTTTAAACTAATTCCTCTTTGTTGAGATATGGTGTAGGCATCACGCATTTCTAACAATGCGTTAATTGTAGCCTTAACCACATTGTGTGGATTAGAAGAACCTTTAGATTTTGCTAATACATCTGTAACTCCAGCACTTTCAAGAACTGCACGCATAGCACCACCAGCTATTACACCAGTACCATGTGCAGCAGGCTTAAGAAATACGCGTCCACCGCCATATTTACCTAATTGTTCGTGAGGCACAGTTCCTTTCAATACTGGAACTTTTACTAGATTCTTCTTTGCATCATCTACCCCCTTAGAGATAGCATCAGTTACTTCAAGAGATTTTCCCAATCCGTAACCAACCACTCCATTTCCATCACCAACTACCACTAGAGCAGAGAAACTAAATGTTCTACCACCTTTGGTTACTTTGGCTACGCGGTTTATAGAAACAACTTTTTCTTTAAGTTCGATATCAGTTGTTTTAACTTTTTTTATGTTCGCTGTTGACATACTTTCTTTCTCCGATTAAAATTTAAGACCACCTTCACGGGCACCTTCTGCAAGAGCTTTCACTCTTCCATGGTATAAATAACCGCCACGGTCAAATACAACTTCTATTATACCAGCTGCAATTGCTTTTTCTGCAAGTGCTTTGCCCACTAAAACAGAGGATTCTGATTTAGGAGATTTCTCTGTCAAACTTCTAGATGAAGTGGCAACTAAAGTTTTACCACTCAAATCATCAACCAGTTGGGCATAGATAAATTTATTGCTCCTAAATACCGACAAACGTGGCTTTTGAGCAGTTCCTGATACGCGGCTGCGAATACGGGAACGAATTTTCTGTCTTCTTGTTTCTTTCTTAACCATAGCTCAATCTTATTTAGAAGCAGTTTTACCTGCTTTTCTTCTTAATGTTTCACCTACAAACTTGATACCTTTACCTTTGTATGGCTCTGGAGCGCGGAGTGAACGAATTTTAGCCGCAACTTGACCCATCAATTGTTTATCGATACCTTCTAAAGTAATAATTGGATTCTTACCTTTTTCTTGCTCAGTTTTTACTTTGATTTCCTTAGGAATTTCAAAGTAAATATGATGCGAATAACCAAGGGTTAAATCTAAAACATTACCTTCATTGGTAGCTTTGTAACCCACACCCACTAATTCTTGGCGTTGGGTGTAACCTTGGGTAACTCCTGTTACCATATTGTTTACTAAAGAACGGTACAAACCATGCAATGCCTTATGGCGTTTTTGGTCTGTTGGTCTTTGTAATTGTATATTTCCATCAGTTATTTCTAAAGTAATATCCTGATCTAATTGTTGTGTTAATTCTCCTTTAGGACCTTTTACGGTAACTAGATTAGAAGAAGATACTTTAATATCTACACCTGCTGGAAGTTTAATGATTGCTTTTCCTATACGTGACATGCTGGCTTTCTCCTATTAATTAATAAACATAACATAATACTTCACCACCAACATTATGGATGCGTGCTTCTTTTTCTGTCATAACTCCTTTAGAAGTAGTTACAATAGCTACACCCATACCGTTGATAACTCTAGGAAGTGAGTCTGCTGCGGCATAACGACGCAAACCTGGACGGCTAATACGCTCTAAATTTTTGATGGCTGAGGTTTTAGTAACCGGATGGTACTTCAACGCGATTTTAATAGTACCCTGACGATTTTCAACATCTTCGAATTTATAGTTAAGGATATATCCTTTTTCGAAGAGTACACGGGTAATCTCCTTCTTTATGTTGGAGCTAGGAATCTCTACAATACGATGGTTTGCCTTGATCGCATTGCGGAGCCTGGTTAAATAATCTGATATTGGATCTGTCATATGTTATCTTTTTTACTTGCTAGCAGTAAGCCAAGGCTTTTACTCTTACTAGCTAAGTGGTTATTAAACTTAAAAGGGCTGCGAATATAATAATATTCACCTCCCTTTACCAAATTTTTTTCTGAATTACCAGCTGGATTTGGTTACTCCAGGAATCTTACCCATTAAAGCTAGTTCACGAAACTGATTACGGCAAATGCCAAAATCTTTCATGTAGCCCTTTGGACGACCTGTTAATTTACAACGATTTTTCAAACGAACAGGAGATGCATTGCGTGGAAGTTTTTGCAATCCAGCGAAATCTCCAGCTTGTTTTAACGCTTCACGTTTAGCCGCAAATAAGGCTACAATTCTTTCTCTTTTGCGCTGACGTGCTTTTACTGACTCTTTTGCCATGTTTAGTTTATTACGCTTTTTTGAATGGTAAACCGAATTCTTTTAATAACTCAAGGCATTGCTCATCTGTTGTGGCTGTAGTTACAAAAGTAATATCCATACCATTGATGCGGTTTACCTTATCGATTACGATTTCTGGGAAAATGATTTGTTCTGTTATACCCATATTGTAATTTCCTCTTCCGTCAAAACCTTTAAGCTTTAACCCTTGGAAATCACGAACACGTGGTAAAGAAACAGCAACCAAACGATCCAAAAATTCGTACATACGATCTCCGCGAAGGGTTACACGTGTTCCGATTGGAACATGCTTTCTCAATTTAAAGTTAGAGATATCCTTCTTAGAACGAGTAGGCACAGCTCTTTGACCAGTTATATTACTTAACTCTTCAATAGCTTGATCCACTAATTTTTTATCGGCAACGGCTGCACCGATACCTTGGTTAATGCAAATTTTTAATAACTTAGGAACCATCATTGAGTTCTTATAGTTAAACTTTTCCTGCATAGCAGGAATAATTTGCTTCGAATATTGTTCTTTTAATCTTGGTGTATACATACTACTTTACTCCTTAATCAATAAAATCACCAGACTTCTTAGATACTCTGGCAAGTTTACCTTTATCATTTAACTTACGGCCAACTTTAGTAGCTTTACCTGATTTATCAACTACCATAAGGTTAGAGATATGAACAGGAGCTTCTTTTGAAATAATGCCTCCATTTTGATTTTGAGCATTAGGTTTGGTATGACGTTTTACAACGTTTACGCCTTCAACTATAGCTCTGTTAGTGTCGGTAATTACTTCTACTACGCGACCCTTTTTACCCTTATCATCACCAGCGATAACTTGTACATTATCTCCTTTTTTGATATGGCGTTTTACTTGACTGTTATACTTTCTTTCCATCTTACAGTACTTCTGGTGCTAATGAAACAATTTTCATGAACTGTTTTTCTCTGAGTTCGCGCGCAACTGGACCGAAAATACGGGTTGCACGAGGCTCATCTTGCGCGTTCAATAATACGCATGAATTATCATCGAAGCGAATGTATGAACCATCTTGTCTACGTACTTCTTTCTTAGTACGAACTACAACCGCTTTTGATACAGTACCTTTTTTAACGGTACCTGAAGGTATTGCTGATTTAACAGTCACTACTATTTTATCTCCAACAGAAGCATAACGTCTAGCTGTACCTCCGAGAACACGGATGCACAATACTTCTTTTGCGCCACTATTATCTGCTACTTTGAGCCTTGATTCTTGTTGTATCATCGTTATTTAGCTTTTTCAATGATTTCTACTAATCTCCAACGCTTATCCTTGCTCAAGGGACGAGTTTCCATAACTCTAACGACGTCGTTGATACTACATTCGTTTTTCTCATCATGAGCTTTAAACTTGGAAGTCATTTTGATGAACTTTCCGTACTTGGGGTGCATTACCTTACGTTCAACGGATACGACAATAGTCTTCTGCATTTTATTGCTTACCACTTTGCCTATGATTACCTTCCTTGAGTTTCTTTCTACAGTTGTATTTTCCATATTCAACGCTTATTGAGCACTTAATAATTGACGTTTACGTTGCTCGGTTAGCAAGCGGGCAATCAACTTCTTATTTGCACTAATGATATTCGGGTTTTCTACAGGAGAAATAGCATGACCTAATTCTAACTTATTCAAGCCTGATCTCTCCTCACGGATTCTTGCTGCCAATTCCTTATTGGACAATTCCCTGATTTCTGTGTTCTTCATAATTATTCGCTATATTCAGGTTTAACAACAAATTTTGTAATAACAGGAAGCTTCTGAGACGCTAAACGCATGGCTTCTTCAGCTACTGCTTTAGGAACACCATCTGCTTCGAAGATGATGGTACCTGGCCAACAACGGGCCACCCAGAATTCTGGAGCACCTTTACCTTTACCCATACGAACTTCGGCTGGTTTTCGGGTCATTGGTTTGTCTGGGAATACGCGGATCCAAACTTGTCCTTCACGTTTCATGAAACGATTAAGAGCAACACGAGCCGCTTCCAATTGCTTGGATGTTAAAAAACAGCCATCTAAGGCTTTAATTCCAAAGCTTCCAAATGATAAGTTGTAACCACGTGTGGCATTACCCTTCATTCTTCCTTTTTGCTGTTTTCTATATTTGGTCTTTTTAGGCTGTAACATTTTTACAGTTAATTATACTTTCGAACAATTTATTATTTTCTTCTGCGATCACCACCGCCACCTGAAGGTCTTCTATCTCCTCCTCTTTCTCCACCTCTTCTATCGTTTCTTCTATCGCCACCACCTTCTCTTCTATCTGGTCTTCCACCTGGTCTATCATTACCTGGAGTTAAGCCAACATTAGGAGAAAGGTCGCGCTTTCCGTAAACTTCACCTTTACAAATCCATACCTTAATACCAATCTTTCCATAAACCGTTAAGGCTTCTGCAATGGTATAATCGATATCTGCACGCAAAGTATGTAGTGGTGTTCTTCCTTCTTTAAACACTTCTGAACGGGCCATTTCAGCTCCACCCAAACGTCCACTCACCATAACTTTAATTCCTTCTGCACCCATACGCATGGTTGAAGCAATTGCCATCTTAACTGCACGCTTATATGAAACACGCGCTTCAACTTGATTTGCAATAGATTCTCCAACTAAAACAGCATCTAACTCTGGGCGTTTAATTTCAAAGATATTGATGGCTACATCTTTCTTGGTTAATTTCTTAACCTCTTCTTTGATTTTATCAACTTCAGAACCTGCTTTTCCAATTACGATACCTGGTCTGCTAGTATGAATTGTAATAATCACACGCTTGATAGTACGCTCGATGATTATTTTTGCAATTCCACCTTTAGTGATACGCGCGTTTAGGTATTTTCTGATTTTCTCGTCTTCGATTAATTTTTCAGCGAAATTTTTACCTCCATACCAGTTAGACTCCCAGCCTCTGATAATGCCTAAACGAATTCCTATTGGGTTAACCTTTTGTCCCATTCTATTTATTTTATGCGTTTACTACTTCGTTACTTGGTACAACTGCTGCAACCTTACTGTCTACCACTAAGGTAACATGGTTTGAGCGCTTACGAATTCTATGTGCTCTACCTTGAGGAGCTGGCAAAATACGCTTGATCATTGGACCACCATCAACAAAGATGGTTTTTACGTATAATTCACTTTCCTCAACGCGACTACCTTCGTTCTTAGCTTGCCAATTTGAAATGGCGGAGCGAAGAAGTTTTTCCAAACGCATTGAGTTTTCTTTCTTAGCATTAAAAACTAAGATATTGAAAGCCTCTTCAACGCGTTTTCCGCGGATAAGATCTGCCAATAACCTCATCTTACGAGGAGAGGTAGGGCAATTATTTAATTTAGCTACTGCTTCCATTCTTATTAATCTTTCTTAACAGGATGCGACTTAAATGTACGGGTTGGTGCAAACTCTCCCATCTTGTGTCCTACCATGTTTTCAGTTACATACACAGGTATGAACTTACTGCCATTGTGAACAGCGAAGGTATGTCCAACAAAATCTGGCGTAATCATAGACCTGCGACTCCAAGTCTTTATTACCGATTTCTTCTTATTTTCATTCATAGAAAAAACTTTCTTTTCAAGTTTTACATCTACAAATGGTCCTTTCTTTAATGAACGCGCCATATTACTTATTTCTTCTTACGTCTTTCGATGATCATTGAATTTGAGTACTTCTTAGGAGTACGTGTCTTGTAACCTTTCGATTTCAAGCCTTTGCGTGAACGTGGGTGACCGCCTGAAGCTCTACCTTCACCACCACCCATTGGGTGATCTACTGGATTCATTGCTACAGGACGAGTTCTTGGACGTCTGCCTAACCAACGGTTAGCACCTGCTTTACCCTTAACCTCGTTCATATGGTCTGGGTTTGAAACCTGACCTACAGTTGCATAACAAGTAACTAAGATATTTCTTGTTTCGCCAGAAGCCAACTTAACTGTAGCATACTTACCATCGCGGTTAAGTAATTGTGCTGCAGATCCAGCTGATCTTACTAATTGACCACCACGACCAGGTTGTAATTCTACATTGTGGATTGTAGTTCCCAAAGGAATTTCTGATAAAGGTAATGAATTACCAATTTCAGGTGAAATTCCAGGGCCACTCATTACTTTCTGACCCGCTTCTAAACCACGTGGTGCTAAGATATATCTCTTTTCACCATCTGCATAAACTAACAATGCAATTCTACAAGTACGATTTGGATCGTACTGGATTGAATCCACAGTTGCCTCTACTCCATGCTTGTTGCGTTTGAAGTCGATGATACGGTATAATTGTTTATGACCACCACCTAAGTAGCGCATTGTCATCTTACCGGAATTATTTCTACCGCCAGAGCTCTTCTGACTAACTATAAGCGATTTCTCAACTTTATAGCCTGGGGTTAATTCTTCAAAGGTATTTGCTGCCTTGAATCTTGTTCCCGGTGTTACTGGTTTATATTTCCTGATTCCCATTGCTCGTATTAGATATTAGCGAAGAAGTCAATTTTTTGACCTTCCTTCAATGTAACTACTGCTTTTTTGAACGATGGTTTACGGCCAGAGAAAAATCCTTTCTTAGAAAATCTCGCTTTCGCCTTACCAGCGTAAATCATTGTGTTCACTTGAGTAACGTTTACACTGTAAACAGACTCAACAGCTTCTTTAATTTCGTTTTTAGTAGCCGTTTTTGCTACAATGAAACTCACCTTATTCAACTTCTCGCTGATGGCAGTGAACTTCTCGGTTACTAAAGGCTTCTTTAATATACTCATTTTGCCTTATTTTAAAATGTTCTCAATTACTTCCATTGAACCTTCTACAAGAATCAAATGATCTGCATGCAAAATATCATACGTATTTAAATCCTTTGCTGCCATAATTTTGGCTTTTGGAAGATTTCTTCCACTTCTTAGGATGTTTTCGTTATAATCTGCAAGAACCATTAAAGTCTTACTGTTAGCTGCCTTAAGACTGCTTAATAAGCTTATGTAATTCTTAGTTTTTGGGCTATCCATTGTAAAACCTTCTAACACGGTAATGCTATTTTCTTTAGCCTTATAGGTTAAAGCGCTCTTACGTGCCAATTGCTTTAATTTTCTGTTAAGTTTAAAGCTGTAATCACGCGGACGTGGTCCGTGGATACGCGCTCCTCCTACAAAAGTTCCTGATTTAATAGATCCTTTACGAGATCCACCAGTACCTTTTTGTCTGTGTAACTTTTTAGTTGAACCACTTACTTGAGATTTCTCTTTGGCAGAGTGTGTTCCTTGGCGCTGATTGGCCAAATATTGTTTTACGTCCAGATAGATGGCGTGATCATTAGGCTCAATACCGAAAATATCGGCATTCAACGTAACCTTCTTACCGGTTTCTGATCCACTGGTATTTAATATTGCTAATTCCATGTTACTTCTCTATCAATACAATTGAACCTTTATGACCAGGTACTGAACCTTTAACTACCATTAAGTTTTGATCCTTATGGACTTTCAGTACTTCAAGATTAGTTTTCTTAACACGAGTACCACCCATTCTTCCAGCCATGCGCATTCCTTTGAATACACGTGATGGATCTGAAGATGCTCCAAGTGAACCAGGCGCACGTAAACGATTATGCTGACCATGCGTTTGCATACCAACACCACTAAATCCGTGACGTTTAACTACACCTTGAAAACCTTTGCCTTTAGAAGTACCAACCACATCCACAAACTCGCCTTCAGCAAAAAGGTCGATAGTTAAGATTTGGCCTACACTAAGTGTTTGCTCATAACCTTGAAACTCTACCATTTTTGATTTTGGTGTAGTGTTGGCTTTGGTAGTGATACCTTTCAACGCAGCGGGAGTATTTTTTTCTTTTGCTTCTCCATACGCAATCTGCACAGCGGCATAACCATCTTTATCGTTGGTTTTTACTTGTGTTACTACACAAGGCCCTACTTCGATTACTGTGCAAGCAATTTGCTTACCATCAGAACCAAAGATGCTGGTCATTCCTAATTTTTTTCCTATTAAACCTGACATAATAATAGCTATCAAACTTTAATTTCAACATCAACTCCACTTGGCAATTCGAGCTTCATTAAAGCATCGACAGTTTTTGCGGTAGAACTGTAAATATCCAACAACCTTTTGTATGAGCACAACTGGAATTGTTCTCTGGCTTTTTTGTTCACGTGCGGTGAACGTAGAACTGTGTAAATTTTCTTGTGGGTAGGCAACGGAATTGGTCCGCTAACTACGGCACCAGTGGCCTTCACAGTTCTCACGATCTTCTCAGCTGACTTGTCAACGAGGTTGTGATCGAACGACTTTAATTTAATCCTTATTCTTTGGCTTACCATAACTCTTATGCTTTGGCGGATTTACCGTTAACTTTTGCTAATACTTCTTCTTGCACGTTTCTTGGTGCTTCTGCGTAGTGACTAAACTCCATAGTAGATGTTGCTCTACCAGAAGATAAGGTCCTAAGCTGTGTAACATATCCGAACATCTCGGCCAATGGAACTTTAGCTTTAACTACTTGTGCTCCGGCTCTTGAATCCATTCCTTCGAGTTGACCACGACGACGGTTCAAGTCACCAATAACATCACCCATATTCTCTTCAGGTGTAATTACCTCAAGCTTCATAATAGGTTCAAGTAGAATTGGGCTAGCTTTTCTAGAGGCTTCCTTGAAGGCTATCTTAGCTGCAATTTCAAAAGAAAGTGAATCCGAGTCTACTGCGTGGAATGAACCATCAAATAAACGTACTTTTAAACTTTCTACTGCAAAACCAGCTAACACACCATTAGACATTGCTGCTTTAAATCCTTTTTCTACAGATGGGATAAATTCTTTTGGAATAGATCCACCTACAATTTCATTTACAAATTCTAATCCTGGTTTGTCTGCTGAACCAGGTATGATTTCAAACTGGATATCGGCAAACTTACCACGACCACCTGACTGCTTCTTGTAAACCTCGCGGTGTGAAACAGATTGAGTGATTGTTTCTTTATAAGATACCTGTGGGGCACCTTGGTTGATCTCAACTTTAAACTCGCGCTTTAAGCGGTCAACGATAATCTCTAAGTGTAATTCACCCATTCCTGAAATTACAGTTTGACCTGAATCTTCGTCTGTGTGAACTTTGAAAGTTGGATCTTCTTCTGCTAATTTAGCCAAAGCCATACCTAACTTATCTGAATCTGCTTGCGTTTTAGGTTCAACCGCCAATCCAATAACTGGATCTGGGAAATCCATAGCCTCCAAAACAATTGGAAACTTTTCTGCACACAAAGTATCTCCAGTTTTAATATCCTTGAACCCAACTGCTGCACCAATATCTCCAGCTTCTAAGGCATCGATAGGATTTTGCTTGTTAGCATGCATTTGGAAGATACGAGAGATACGTTCTTTATTACCACTGCGTGTATTTAGAATATATGAACCAGCATCTAATTTACCAGAATAAGCACGCATGAAAGCTAAGCGACCTACGAAAGGATCTGTAGCAATCTTAAAGGCTAAGGCTGTGAAAGGCTCGTCTACGTTTGGCATGCGAGTTTCTTCTTTACCTGTATCTGGGTTAGTACCTGTTACACCTTGCTTATCGATAGGGCTAGGAAGTAACTCCATAACTAAATCTAGCATGGTTTGAACACCTTTGTTTTTGAAAGAAGAACCGCACAACATAGGTACAATCTTCATATCAATAACCGCTTTACGCAAGGCATCTAATATTTCTCTTTCTGTAATTGATGTTGGGTCTTCGAAGAATTTCTCCATCAACTTATCATCATATTCTGAAACAGCTTCTAATAATTTCTCTCTCCACTCAGTAGCTTCCTCAACCATATCAGCTGGAATTTCAACTACCTCGTAAGTCATACCTTTATCATGCTCATTCCAAACCATTCCGCGGAAGTTGATTAAATCAACAACTCCTTTAAACCCGTCTTCGGCACCAATTGGTAATTGTAAAGGAACTGCATGGCTGCCTAACATTTCTTTAACCTGTTTTACCACGTTTAAGAAATCTGCACCAGAACGGTCCATTTTATTTACGAAGCCCAAACGAGCTACGTTATAGTTATTTGCTAATCTCCAGTTAGTTTCTGATTGAGGTTCTACCCCATCTACTGCTGAAAATAAGAACACCAATCCATCTAATACACGCAGTGAACGGTTAACTTCTACTGTAAAATCTACGTGACCAGGTGTGTCAATGATGTTTATATGATATTGTTGGTTACGGTACTTCCAACCTACAGTGGTTGCTGCAGAGGTAATGGTTATACCACGTTCTGCTTCTTGCACCATCCAATCCATTGTAGAGGCACCATCATGAACTTCTCCTATTTTATGGTTTACACCAGAATAGTAAAGAATACGTTCAGTTGTAGTTGTCTTACCCGCATCAATGTGGGCAGCAATACCGATGTTTCTTGTAAATCTAAGGTCGCGTGACATTTATAATTATTCCTCTATTTAATTAGCTAATCTTAAAGTGTGAGAAGGCTTTGTTAGCTTCAGCCATCTTATGTGTATCTTCACGTTTTTTAACAGAAGCACCTTCATTTCTAGAAGCAGCTAAAATTTCTCCGGCCAATTTATCTGCCATTGTTTTTTCGCCACGTGAGCGGCTGTATTTAATTAACCACTTCATTCCTACGGCTACCTTACGATCTGCAGGTACTTCCATTGGAATTTGAAATGTTGCACCACCTACACGTCTAGATTTAACCTCTACGGCAGGCATTACATTATTTAATGCTTTCTTCCAAACGTCTAAGCCACGCTCTTGCGCTTTGGCTTCAACTTTATCTAAGGCCTCGTAAAAAATGTGGTAAGCTGTAGATTTCTTACCGCTCCACATCATATTGTTCACAAAGCGAGTTACCAACATATCACTAAACTTAGGATCTGGTAACAGAATATGCTTCTTTGCTCTTGATTTTCTCATTGTATGAATTACTAGCGCTTAATGATTACTTCTTTTTTGCTTTAGGATCAACCGCTGCTTGTCCTGGCTTTGGTTTCTTAGTTCCATACTTAGAACGACGTTGGTTACGTCCGGCTACACCTGCAGTATCTAACGCACCACGAACAATGTGGTAACGAACACCCGGTAAATCCTTAACCCTACCACCTCTTACGAGTACAATAGAGTGTTCTTGTAAGTTGTGACCTTCACCTGGAATGTATGCGTTAATCTCGTTTCCGTTTGTTAAACGAACACGGGCAACTTTACGCATTGCCGAGTTAGGCTTCTTAGGAGTAGTAGTGTACACACGGGTACAAACACCTCTGCGCTGAGGACATGAATCCAAGGCTGGAGATTTACTCTTTGTTGTTACATCGTTGCGGCCCTTACGAACCAATTGCTGAATAGTAGGCATATCTTGCTGTTAACTACTTAATTATACTCTATTTGTCTTAAAAAAGGGACGGCAAAGGTAATGATTTCCGTCTAGTAGTGCAAGCGCTTGGCAAAAAATATTGCAAAATATTGATTGCTGAGCGGGTTATTACTAAACTTAACCATCAGTCTTACCGAGAAAACCCTCGTTTAAGGGGCTGCAAACTTAGGCTACTTCTTAAACATACACAAGCTATAGCCAAAAAATAATATAGAATCACTTAATAATTATTTCGCCATTGATTTCAAACAATTGATTTTCAAATATTTAAATTCATAAACTTTTGCGACTTTTTTTTATGTTAGCTGCTGAGCCACCAAGGCGCTAAGGCACGGTTTTACTTTTATAAGATATTTAATTCTACTTTTTAATGAGCCTTACCGTTGCTTTGTTGCTTCGTGTTAGCTCAAACAAAGGGCGCGAATTCACTATTGAGTTTTTAAAGTTAAAAATGGCTTTGGAGAATTTATTTTAGATAAAGGTTTGCTTACTTTCGTAAAGTGGTAAAAGACCTTAAAGAAATTATTTCCTCCCTACCAGATAGCCCTGGTATTTATAAATACTATGATGCCACTGGGGTATTGATGTATATTGGTAAGGCTAAAAGTCTAAAAAAACGTGTAAGTAGTTACTTTAATAAAACACATTACGAAAACCGCAAAACGGCCGTGATGGTAAGTAAGATTGTAGATATTCAATTTACTCTAGTTGAATCTGAGATGGATGCTTTGTTGCTAGAAAATGCCCTAATTAAACAGTTTCAACCTAGGTTCAACATTAGCCTTAAAGATGACAAGACCTATCCTTCTATAATTATAAAGAAAGAAAAATTTCCTCGCTTGTTTTACACACGAAATCTCATTAAGGATGGCAGCGAATATTTTGGCCCTTACGCGAGTGGCGCAATGATGCATACCTTGCTTGATTTAATTAAAACCACCTACCCTTTTAGAACTTGTAATTTGCACCTAAGCGAAAAAAATATAAAAGAAGGCAAATTTAGGGCATGCCTCGAATATGATATTGGCAATTGCCTTGCTCCTTGTATTGGTTTGCAAAGTGAAGAAGACTATAATGAAAACATGCGCGCTGCCAAAAGTTTGATTAAGGGTCAGTTAAGTGAAGCCAAATTACAACTAAAGAATAAAATGCAAGAGGCCGCCGCAGAATTACATTTTGAGACTGCTGCCCGCTATAAAAAGAAATTAGATAGCCTCGAGAATTACCAAAGTAAATCTACTGTTGTAAACGAAATTAAACATGATGTAGATGTATTTTCAATTGTTAGCGATGAGCGCTTTGCTTTTGCCAATTATATAAAAGT
>B570J29032_109958532_pt1 | contig 13460 bp, 10 predicted proteins | sample LakMenEpi16Nov12_FD_29032 | JGI IMG/M metagenome (IMG submission 29032)
AGGGACGATTGAGTGTGATTTCTTATCACTCCTTGGAAGACAGGCTCGTTAAAAGATTTATGAAAAATGGTCTGTTTGAGGGCGAGCCAGAAAAAGATGTTTTTGGCAGATTTGAAGTCCCCTTTAAAAACATCGGTAAACTGATTTTACCTAATGAATCCGAGATAACCGAGAACAGTCGCGCAAGAAGTGCCAAATTGAGAATAGCTGAAAAATTATAATTAAATGAACATTAATCAACGCTTAAATGATTTTTTAAAAGCCCGCTTTTTGATTGATGATTACGCCATCAAAAATTGGATTTTTATCATCTATCTGTTGGTTTTAGCGCTGATAATGATTGCCAATATACATAGCTATGAAAGCAAAATATTCAAGCTAGCAGATTTAACTAAGGAAGTTAAGGAACTACGTGCAGAATTTGTGGATAGACGGTCAGAATTAATGAAATTAAAAATGGAATCGACGGTCACGCAAAAAATGATCTTAAGAGACATAAAACCCTCGGGACAACCGCCTATTAAAATAAAGGTAACCACCGAAAAAGACACCACAAGCTGGTTTAAGAAAATATGGAAGTAAATAAAAATACATCTTATAAGTTATATGCCGTGGTCATCTTTTTGACCTTGGTTACTTTGGGTGTATTTATCAAATTAACAAATATCCAAATGGTTGAGGGGAGCTATTATCGTGACCTAGCCAAAAAGAAAACCGTTAAAACCCATGTCATTCCATCTAATAAAGGTAATATTTATTCTGCAGACGGCAGCTTGCTAGCCACGTCAATTCCGCATTATACATTGCGTTTTGATGCAGTGACTTCAAACAAACAAGCATTTAGTAAAATCTTTGATGAAAACATTGAGGCGTTGAGCGACTCACTTTCAGCCATGTTTGGCAAACCTGCTTATTTTTATAAATCTGAACTTAAACAAGCCAAAGCAAAAGGCAACAGATATTTTTTTATTGCAAAAGGTTTAAACTATTCAAAATATCTTAGAATAAAAAAATTCCCCATTTTTAAGCTTGGACCCAACAAAGGGGGTGTCATTTTTGAGCAAGAAACTGTTAGAGAGCATCCCATTGGTTTGATTGCCGAGAGAACTATTGGCTATGAGCGCAAAAATGAAGATGGCATCATCGGTGGTAAAGGCATCGAATGGTCATTCAGGAATTATCTCAATGGTAAAGACGGGAAAAGATTAATGCAAAAAATGGGTAAAGGTCAATGGAAACCTTTACGCGACGAAAATGAGTTAGAGCCTAAAGATGGCCTAGATGTTATTTCTACCTTGGATGTTTATATTCAAGATATTGCGCATCATGCGTTGTTAAAACAACTCGTTTACTATGAAGCAGACCATGGTTGTGTGGTTGTTATGGAAACTAAAACAGGACATGTAAAAGCCATTTCAAACCTTGGAAGAGATTCCAAAGGCAATTACTATGAAACAATCAATTATGCTGTTTCAGAGGCACATGAGCCGGGTTCTACTTTCAAACTAGTTAATATGCTAGCACTTTTGGAAGATAAATTAGCTGACACCTCAACCATTTATGACACAAAAGGGGGTAAAATATTTATCGGAGGCAAACCAATAACAGATTCTGGCAATAAAAACTACGGCAAAATTAGTTTGGCACGCGCCATGGAATTGTCCTCAAATACAGTTTTAGTTCAATCTATTTATCAAAAGTATAAAGCCCAACCTCTAACCTATTTGAAACATGTTTCTAATTTTAAATTAGATCGACCCCTAGAATTACAAATTAAGGGTGCAGCAAGTCCAACCATACCAAAACCTGGTGATCAGTTATGGTCTGGTTTGTCACTTCCTTGGATGGGCTGGGGCTATGGTGTTTCGGTTACCCCTTTGCATACACTAGCTTTATATAATGCTGTTGCCAATGATGGCGTGATGCTTAAACCTTTATTTGTAAGCGAAATAAAAGCTTGGGACAAAACCATTAAAAAATTTGAGCCTGAAGTACTAAATGCTTCTATTTGTTCTAAAGAAACCGCTTCAAAACTCAAAAAAGTACTAGAAAATGTTGTTGTTCGAGGAACCGGATCGTCTTTATATAGTAAAAACTTTTCCATGGCGGGAAAAACTGGTACAGCAAAAAATAATTACGATAAAAACAACCAGCACTATGTATCTTCTTTTGTTGGTTTCTTTCCTGCAAATGAACCCAAATACTCTTGCATCGTAGTTATTCATAAGCCAAGCGTAAACAAAGGCTATTATGGTGCTGATGTATCTGGTCCAGTATTTAAATCAATTGCCCAAAAGGTCTTTACTGACTCTCCAACACTCAATGAAGTCAAATCGAAATATTTAACTTCAAATAAACCATTTGAAGAAAAATATAACAATTACTACAAAAAACTTGATAGCAAAAATATTCCAAATGTTAAAGGCATGATGGCTATGGATGCTGTAGCCCTTTTAGAGAACATGGACATAAAAGTTGTTATTAAAACCGCACACCAAATCAAAGAACAATCTCTTGAACCCGGCACACCAATTACAAAAAATTTAACCATTTATCTCCAGTGAAAAATCTAAAAGACCTTTTATACAAAGTAAATATTGAAGCTGTGCATGGTTTGACCGCCATCAATATCAATAGTATTCACTTTGATTCTAGAAAAATTCAGTTGGATGATGTATTTGTTGCTTTAAAAGGTGTTGCGTCAGATGGTCATGATTTTATTGAAAAGGCTCTTAATTTGGGTGCTATTGTTATCATCTGTGAAAAATTGCCGCAAATGTTAGTCAATGGCGTTACTTACGTACAAGTTAAGGATTCGCAAGTAGCCTTGGCCATTTTAGCATCAAATTATTATGATAATCCCTCATCAAAATTAAAACTTATTGGTGTAACAGGTACCAATGGCAAAACAACTATTGCTTCATTATTATATCAGCTAACTACAAAAGCAGGCTATCCCACAGGACTGCTATCTACCGTTAAAATAATGATTAACGATTTAACTTTTGAGGCCACCCATACAACCCCTGATTCGTTGACTATAAACAACTATCTGCACCAAATGGTTGAAGCTGGCGTTGACTATTGCTTTATGGAAGTTAGCTCACATGGTATTCATCAAAAAAGAACACATGGCTTACAATTTAAAGGGGGTATTTTTTCAAACCTTTCACATGACCATTTAGACTATCATTCTTCATTTGCAGAATATCGCGATGTTAAAAAGCAATTTTTTGACGAATTGCCAAAAGATGCCTTCGCTCTGACCAATCTAGATGATAAAAATGGGCCAATCATGACCCAAAACGCTAAAGCAAAAATCAAAACGTATGCTTTAAAGACTTATGCCGATTATACTGCCAAAATATTAGAAAGCCAAATTTCTGGGCAATTGATCAAAATAAATAATCAAGAAGTTTGGGTCAAACCCATCGGTGTTTTTAATGTGTATAATCTGCTGGCCATTTATGCGACCGCTATAGAACTTGGTTTTGAAAATTTAGAGGTTTTACGCCTCCTTTCTGAGTTAGAAAGTGTTTCAGGTAGATTTCAATATTATAAATCTACAAGTAATATTACGGCCATTGTTGACTATGCCCATACACCAGACGCTTTAGAAAATGTCTTGAAAACAATAGCTGGAATAAGAACAAACAACGAAACACTTTTCACAATCGTTGGCTGTGGTGGCGATAGAGATAAAACCAAAAGACCGTTGATGGCAAAAATTGCCGCAGAAATGAGCAACAAGATTATTCTCACCTCTGATAATCCTAGAACCGAAGATCCTAATCAAATTTTAAAAGAGATGGAAGCTGGCATCGAACCACAGTATAACAATAAAACGTTGACCATCGAAAACAGAGAACAGGCTATAAAAACAGCTAGTCAAATGGCAAAATCTGGCGATATTATTCTTATAGCTGGAAAGGGCCATGAAAACTACCAAGACATCATGGGAGTTAAACATCCGTTTGATGACCTAGCCACAATTAAATCATTTTTAACTACTTAGACCAAAAATATGTTAAGCTATTTATTTGAATATTTAGACAAATTTGATATCCCTGGCGCTGGTTTGTTTCAATACATCACTTTCAGGTCGGCGCTTGCGGCTATTCTATCGCTTTTGTTAACCACCATTTATGGTAAAAAATTCATAACCTATCTACAAAAAAAACAAATTGGCGAAAGTGTAAGAGAATTAGGCCTTGAGGGACAATCTCAAAAAGCTGGCACGCCGACTATGGGTGGCATTATTATCATCCTAGCCACTTTGATTCCCGTCGTCTTATTAGCCAAGTTGACTAATATCTATATCATTATACTCATCATTACAACGCTTTGGATGGGTACGATTGGTTTCATTGATGACTATATCAAGGTATTCAAAAAAAATAAAGAAGGTTTGAAAGGCTGGTTTAAAGTGTTTGGCCAAGTAGGATTGGGACTCATTGTTGGCTCCATGCTCTACTTTAGTGAGGAAGTTGTGGTAAGAAAAGACACCATGACAACTAATATTTTCGCCGAAAACAAAATGCAAATTGCAGAAAAGAACAAAAACGAGAAATCACTTGCTACAACGCTACCATTCACAAAAAACAATGAACTAAATTATGGCGAAGTTTTAAGTTTTATGGGAGGCGATTATGGCAAATTTGCTTGGCTAATTTTCATTCCTATTGTCATATTTATTATCACTGCAGTGTCTAATGGCGCTAACCTTACCGATGGTATCGATGGTTTAGCGGCTGGAACATCAGCTATTTCGGTGCTCACGCTAGGCATCTTTACATTCGTTTCAGGTAATATTATCTTTTCCAACTACCTCAACATCATGTACATACCAAATATAGGCGAAGTCACAATCTTTGTCTCAGCCTTTGTGGGTGCCCTTGTTGGCTTTCTATGGTACAATAGTTATCCTGCATCAATATTTATGGGTGATACCGGTAGCTTAACCATTGGTGGTATAATTGCCGTTTTAGCCATTGCCGTTAGAAAAGAACTCCTACTACCTATCATTTGCGCCATTTTTTTCGCAGAAAGCTTGTCCGTGATGCTTCAAGTATCCTACTTTAAATATACAAAAAAGCGCTTTGGTGAAGGTAAACGCATTTTTTTGATGTCACCATTACATCACCACTATCAAAAAAGAGGCTATCACGAAAGTAAAATTGTTACCCGTTTCTGGGTTGTAGCCATTGTATTAGCCGTTGTGTCTGTAGTCACCTTAAAAGTAAGATAAAATGTTAAACCCCGCATTATCACATACAAAACTTCCATCATGGCTTCATGACCAAAAAGGTCTCATGGTCATCTTGGGTGCGGGAGAAAGCGGTGTGGGGACAGCGATTTTAGCCAAAAAAATGGGTTATGAGGTTTGGGTGTCAGATTTTGGTCAAATTTCTGATAAGTATAAAGATGAACTTGACCTACACGAAATTGCATGGGAAGAAAAAAACCATGATGCACAAAAAATTTTAACAGCTCAACTGGTCATGAAAAGTCCAGGCATCGCAAACAAGGTGGAAATCGTTCAAAAGATTAAGCAAAAAAATATTCCAATTGTGTCCGAAATTGAATTTGGATATGTCTTTTGCCAATCAAAAATAATAGCAATCACAGGCAGTAATGGTAAAACAACAACCACCTCATTAATTTATCATCTATTTAAAGAAGACAACTTTAATGTAGGCTTAGGAGGCAACATCGGTTTTAGCTTTGCTAGACAAGTTGCAGAAAAGTCATTTGACTTGTATATCCTTGAAATAAGTAGTTTTCAATTAGATGATATTGAGGTTTTTAGACCAGATGTAGCTGTTTTAACCAACATTAGTCCAGATCATTTGGATCGCTACAATTATGACATGTCATTATACGTGGCTGCAAAATTTAGAATTACAGAAAATCAATTACCAACAGATTACTTTATTTATGATGGTGATGATTCATATATAGCGGCATGGATGGAAAAACAACAAACGAAAGCCATGCTCATCCCCTTTTCTTTAGAAAATAAAAAATATAAACAAGGCATATCACTAAACAACAACCATATGGAACTAGCAATTAATCAGGAAGAAATGGAATTGCCTATAACAGGCTTTGCATTAGAAGGAAAACACAACACCAAAAACGTCATGGCAGCCAGTGCGACCGCATCAATTTTTAAAATGCGTCAAGAAAAACTGAAGCAAAGTCTTGGCAATTTTCAAGGGGTGGAACATCGATTAGAAAAAATGATGCGTGCAAACAATGTGCTTTACATCAATGATTCTAAAGCAACAAATGTTAATTCAGTGTATTTTGCACTTGAAAGCATGAGCAGACCTACTATTTGGATAGTAGGTGGAGTGGATAAAGGAAATGACTATGCCGAACTATTACCGTTGGTTTATGAAAAAGTAAAAGCCATCGTTTGTTTGGGTGTAGATAATGACAAAATTGTACAAACATTCGGTCATGTTGTTGACATCATGGTGGAAGTTGACAACATGAGAGATGCGGTCATGACTGCAAAAGCCATGAGCGAAAAAGGCGATACTGTTCTTTTATCTCCTGCATGTGCAAGCTTTGACCTGTTTAAAAGCTACGAAGACAGAGGCATTCAATTTAAGGAACAAGTGATGATTCATACTTAATAGAAATTAGAAGTTAGAAATTAGAAGTTAGAGGTTAGAAGTTAGAGGTTAGAAATATGCTATCAATTAGTTTTACAGACTATGGACTAAGGACTAAAAGCTAAGGACTAAAAAAATATAAATGAACAAGTTTAAACAAATATTTCGCGGAGATTCAACCATTTGGGCACTAATGTTTCTATTGCTGGGTTTCTCCTTTTTGCCTGTATTTAGCGCAAGTACAAACCTTGCTTATACAGCCAAAGGAGGAAGTACTGTAAGCTACATTATCAAACATATGGTTCATGCTGGGATAGGTGTCTTTATTACTTTTCAAATACATAAAATAAAATACCAATACTATAGGGCTATTTCTAGGTTGTTGTTGCCCATCATGTGGGGTCTATTGGTTTATACTCAACTCAAAGGCACTGTCATTGCTGGCGCTAATGCGAGCAGATGGATTCAAATTCCAATCATTGGCCTGTCGTTTCAAACATCAACCTTTGCGTTTTTAGTCCTAATGATTTATGTATCAAGATATTTAGCTAAAGCTAAAGACGAAATAACCAATTACAAAAAATCTTTTATTGCGCTCTGGTTACCTGTATTTATAACGGTCGGTTTAATTTTACCATCAAATTTTTCAACCGCTGCTTTAATTTTTGCAATGGTATTAATGCTTGTATTCATTAGCAATTATCCTATAAAAGATCTATTTATCACATTAGGTATAAGCATTTTGGGACTTGCATTTTTCTTATTAGTCGCAAAAGCTTTTCCAGACAATAGATTAACAAGTAGAGTATCTACATGGGAAAAAAGGCTAACGAGCTTTGCCTCTGAAACCCCAAAAAATTCTGACGACGTTTATCAGGTTGAATTTTCTAAAACTGCCATTGCAACTGGCGGCATATATGGCTTAGGACCGGGAAAATCTGTTCAAAGAAATTTTTTGCCTCAATCTAGTTCAGATTTCATCTACGCCATAATTGTTGAGGAATACGGCTTGATTATAGGCGGCTATGCAGTATTGCTCATATACTTAGTTTTATTCTATAGATTTTTAATCGCTTCACATAAAGCTAGGGATTTATTCGGAAAATATTTAATCATCGGATTAGGTTTTCCTATATTTCTGCAAGCCTTAATAAATATGGGAGTGGCCGTTTCGTTGTTTCCTGTAACTGGTCAACCTTTACCATTAATAAGTAGTGGCGGAAGCTCCATATGGGCCATCTGTATTGCCTTAGGCATTATTATTAATGTAACTAAGAAAGAGGAAGAGTTAAAAGAAGAAGAAAAATTAGCTGGTCTGCGTGAAAAGGCTTTAGAAAAACTCATTCAAAAGCAATTAGATGCAGACCAAGAAGAAGAAATATTAGCCAGCCATCCTTTAAAACCTATCCTTTAAAATGAAAAAATATAAATTTATAATCAGTGGTGGCGGCACAGGAGGACATATTTTTCCTGCCATTGCTATTGCAAATAAATTGAAGGAAACCTTTGAGGATTGTGACATACTTTTTGTTGGGGCAAAAAACAAAATGGAAATGCAAAAAATACCACAAGCCGGTTATAAAATAGAAGGGTTGTGGATTTCTGGTATTCAAAGAAAATTAACGTTAGATAATCTGAAGTTTCCATTAAAGCTCCTATCAAGTCTTTGGCGTGCCAAACAAATTATTAAATCATTTAAACCAGATCTAGTTGTTGGCACAGGTGGTTTTGCAAGTGGCCCTTTGCTAAAAATGGCAGCATGGATGAAAATTCCAACCCTTATCCAAGAACAAAATTCATATCCAGGCATCACTAACAAATGGCTGGCAAAAAATGTAAATAGCATATGCGTTGCTTATGAAGGGTTAGAAAAGTTTTTTCCACATGAAAAAATACAACTCACCGGTAACCCTGTGCGCGAGGACCTATTAAAAGTAGAAAGTAAAAAAACCGACGCCCTTGCCTATTTTGATTTAGATGCAACAAAAAAAACCTTGGTCATCATGGGTGGTAGCCTAGGCGCCAGAAGAATCAATGAATTAATTGCAGATTATCATCAAGTGATTCTTGATTTTGATATGCAAATCTTATGGCAATGTGGTAAATTATACTATGAAAAATATAAAATGTTCAATGACCTACCGCAGGTAAAAGTAATCGCATTTGTAGATCGAATGGACTATTTATACGCAGCGGCAGACTTCATTATTTCGAGAGCTGGTGCCTCATCCGTATCAGAATTATGCCTCATTGGTAAACCTACTATATTTATTCCGTCGCCAAATGTTTCTGAAGATCATCAAACGCATAATGCGCAAGCCATTGTAAATAAACAAGGCGCCATTATGATTAAAGAATCAGATTTAGAACTATCTTTCAAGACCGAGTTGTCCAAACTAATAAAAAATGAAAACAACAACAAAAGTCTATCGGCTAATATGCTAAAATTAGCCAAACCCAATGCTACGCAAGCTATCGTTCAACAAATTGAAAAATTAATTTCATAGCATCATGAATTTAAATGATATAAAAAAAGTTTATTTTGTTGGAATAGGTGGGATAGGCATGAGTGCATTGGCCAAATATTTTTTAGAAATAGGATGCATAGTTGCGGGCTATGACAAAACACCTTCAGAAATTACAGCAGATTTATCTGCAAAAGGCGTTCAAATCACGTTTATTGATCAGCTTGAAAATATTTCAGACCTGTTTTTGTCATCACTAAACACCTTGATCATCTATACCCCTGCTATCCCAAAAGAAAGTGCCATTTTAAATTTCTTTCAAAACGAAGGCTTTTCCATAAAAAAAAGAGCAGAGGTCTTAGGAATCATTTCAAAAGACACCTTTTGTTTTGCAGTGGCAGGCACACATGGCAAAACAACCACCTCGAGTATTTTAGCACATATACTCTATGAAGCAAATATAGAAATGTCGGCCTTTCTAGGTGGCATTGTTGAAGGTTATCAGACCAATTATATCAGTAAGGGCACCAAAGTATCTGTTGTTGAAGCAGATGAATTTGACCGTTCCTTTATGCAATTAACCCCCAACATGTTATGCATCACTTCAATGGACGCAGACCATTTAGATATTTATGGTGATCATCGTGCCATTGAACAAACTTTTAAAGATTTTGCCGATAAAATAAGCGATAAGTCCAAGGTATTTAAAATTGATGGACTACCTATAATCGGCAAAACCATTGCCTTAGATAAACCAGCTGATTTTACTATCAAAAACAAGAAAGTTGTAGACGGCTACTATCAATTTGATATACAAACAACAAATGAATTAGTTGAAAACATAGCCTTTACCTTACCTGGCAACCATAATATTTTAAATGCAACTACAGCTTTTGCTATGGCTTATGACTATGGTATTGATTCGAATACCATTAAAGAAGCGCTAAAATCCTTTCCCGGCATCAAACGACGGTTTTCATTTCAAATAAAAACTAATCAGTTAGTCTATGTCGATGATTATGCGCATCATCCAACAGAAATCGACGCAGTACATCAAGCCTTAAGAGAACTTTATCCTCAAAGAGCAATCACCGCCATTTTTCAACCCCATCTCTTTAGCAGAACACAAGATTTCGGTGTCGATTTTGCCAAGAGTCTTGATCAATTTGATGAAATTTTACTAATGGATATCTATCCAGCAAGAGAACAGCCCATTGAAGGAATAACTGCAGACTGGTTATTAGAATTAATGAAAAATAAAAACAAGAAAAGAGTAACCAAAACCAATGTCATCGAAACCTTGAAGTTATCAACTAATCAAGTCTATGTGACCATCGGTGCGGGCGATATTGGCGAACTAGTAAATTCCATAAAAAATGAACTTCTTAAAAAAAATATTTAACTGGTACAACATAAGATTAGTATTGATTTTCAGTATTTTAATTATTGTTTTTGGGTTTTCCAAGCAAAGAAATGACCAAAAAAATATCACTGAAATAAAAATAGAACTAGTGCAAAAAAATGAAAATTTATTGAACCAAAGCATGGTTAATAAATTGTTAATAGAAAATTTTAATGAATCGAAAAAAGTCGAAAAAAAAGTTATTAATTTGAATCATCTCGAAAAAGATTTAAATAAACACCCAATGATTGAAGAATCAAATGTTTATTTAAATGTGAAAGGTGAACTTGTTGCAAAGGTTTTTGATAAAAAGCCTCTAGCGAGAATCTTGTATAAAAATGAATCGAGATATGTTGATAAAAAAGGTGATTTAATTCCACTTTCAAAAAACTTTAGTGCGAGAGTGCCATTCGTTTCAGGAAGTCTAAGTATGATTAAAAAGCCGATGTTCTTAGAATTACTGCAAAGCATTGAAAATGATCGATTTTTCAAGGAAAGTATTACTGCTATTGATATAAATAATAAAAATCAAGTTTATTTATACCAACGAGGACATGACTACCTTATCGTCTTTGGACAACCAAAAGACATCCATTTAAAAATGAGCAACTTCAAAGTTTTTTATCAGTATAATGCTAAAAACAACACTATTAATAAATATAAAATAATCAATCTAGCCTTTACCAAACAGGTCATTGGCTCTAAAATAGAAGAAGATGAACAATAAACACATCGCAGTTGGATTAGACATAGGTACCACTAAAATTGTGGCCATGATCGGCGCAAAAAACGAGTATGGCAAGCTCGAGATTTTAGGCGTTGGTAAAGCAAAAAGTTTAGGTGTGCACCGAGGCGTTGTGAACAATATTTTACAAGCAGTAAAGTCAATTGAAGAGGCGGTTAGAGCAGCTGAAGAAAATTCAGGACTTAAAATAAAAGATGCTGTTGTTGGTATAGCCGGACAACATATTCGAAGTATTCAACATAGCGACTATATTAGCAGACCTAACCCAGAAGAAGTTATCGGCGATGAAGATGTTGAACGTCTAATTTGCCAAGTACAAAAACTTGCTATGTTGCCAGGTGAAGAAATTATTCATGTACTGCCACAAGAATTTAAAATTGATGCGCAAAATGACACCACCGAACCAATTGGGATGTACGGGTCAAGGTTAGAAAGCAATTTTCATGTGGTTGTAGGACAAGCCTCATCGATTAGAAATATTTCTAGATGTGTTCATACAGCTGGCATTGAATTAGCTGGACTTACATTGGAACCTATCGCGTCTTCAGATGCTGTATTAAGTCAGGAAGAAAAAGAAGCTGGGGTCGCTTTAATAGACATAGGCGGTGGCACAACGGATTTAGCTATTTTTAAAGATGGCTTAATCAGACATACTGCTGTTATACCTTTTGGCGGCAATATCATTACAGATGACATTAAAGAAGGCTGCTCAATAATTGAAAAACAAGCAGAACTTTTAAAAATAAAATTCGGTTCAGCTTGGCCGGGTGAAAACAAAGACAACGAAATAGTTTCTATTCCGGGTCTAAGAGGTAGAGATCCTAAAGAAATTTCTTTAAAAAACCTCTCAAAAATAATCCATGCGAGAGTTGTAGAAATTATTTCGCAAGTTTTTGCAGAAATAAAAGCCTACGGACACGATGATCCAAAGCGTAAACTAATTGCTGGTATTGTTTTAACTGGTGGTGGTGCTGAACTAAACCACATAAAACAATTAGTTGAATATATAACTGGGATGGATACCCGTATTGGCTACCCAAATGAGCATTTGGCCGGTAATTCAAATGCAGAGTTTTCAAGTCCAATATATGCAACGGCCGTTGGCTTAGTCATAAATAGTTTACAAAATAAATCGGGAACAGCGGAGGCCATTGCTGCGCCAATTGAAACTAAAACCATTGACCCTACTTCAATTTTTGAAAGGGTAATACCTGAGCAAGAATTAAACATTGAAACTAGCACTAATGAAATCAAAAAAATAGTTGACGATAAACCTGAAACTATAGAAAAGAAAATGAAACGTTCTTTTTTAGATAAGTATGTAGATAAGATTAAAAACTTTCTTGAAAACGCAGAATAGATTAAAATATAAAATTACAGTAATACATTAATATAAATACCTCAACGCAAATGGATTTAGATTTAGGAAACATTAAATTTGACATGCCGAAGAATCAATCAAATGTGATCAAAGTAATCGGTGTAGGTGGTGGCGGAAGTAATGCCATTAATCACATGTTTAAGCAAGGTATTAAAGGTGTAGATTTTGTTATCTGTAATACTGATGCACAAGCCCTACAAAATAGTGCAGTGCCGAATAAAATCCAATTGGGGCTTTCATTAACTGAAGGCTTAGGCGCTGGCGCAAATCCAGAAGTTGGTCATCAATCTGCTGTTGAAAGTGTTATTGATATAGAAACAATGTTAGACTCAAACACTAAGATGGTGTTTATTACCGCTGGTATGGGAGGTGGCACTGGAACTGGTGCAGCCCCTGTAATTGCGCAATTGGCAAGAGAAAAAGATATATTAACCGTTGGTATTGTTACCATTCCGTTTCAATTTGAGGGTAAAGTAAGATTAGAACAAGCCATGCAAGGTGTTGAACGTTTACGCAAACAAGTTGATTCATTGATAGTCATCAATAATAATAAACTAAGAGAGGTGTATGGCAATCTTGGCTTTAAAGCAGGTTTTTCAAAAGCTGATGAAGTTTTAGCAACGGCGGCAAGAGGAATAGCAGAAGTCATTACACATCACTATACGCAAAATATCGACCTTAAGGATGCCAAGACTGTTCTAAACAATAGTGGCACGGCTATCATGGGCTCGGCTATTGCCAAAGGGGAAGATCGTGCAAAAAATGCCATTATTGAAGCGCTTGATTCACCACTATTGAATGACAATAAAATAAGTGGTGCTAAAAATGTATTGCTTCTAATTGT
>B570J29032_109958530_pt1 | contig 13436 bp, 8 predicted proteins | sample LakMenEpi16Nov12_FD_29032 | JGI IMG/M metagenome (IMG submission 29032)
GCTTGAGCCAATGTCTTAGCGGTCGTTTCCCCTACAAATCGAATACCCAAAGCATTGATCAATCGGTATAAGGGTTGTGCTTTTGATTTTTCAATGGCTTCCTGAAGATTGGTAACCGATTTAGCACCAAAGCCTTCCATGGTTTTGAGTTGATCGTATGGAAGATTGTAAATAGATGGGATATCGGGCAGCCATCCTAAGGCATGGAATTTTCTAATATTCGCATCACCTAAACCACGTATATCCATTGCGTCTTTACTGGTGAAGTGAATCATTCTTTCAACGACTTGAGCATCGCAAAGATCATTGGGGCATCTCCAGACAGCTTCTTCTGCAGTCTTTAAGAGTTCGGTGTTGCAAACGGGACAACTTGTTGGGAATGTTATTGGAGTCTCAGTTCCGTTTCTAAGTTCAGCAAATGATTTTACAATATAAGGGATAACATCACCTGCTCTTTCCACCAATAAGGTATCACCCAGCATGATGTCTTTTTCTTTGATGAAATCCTGGTTATGCAGTGAGATAGAAGAAACGGTTACTCCACCAATAGGGACGGGTTGAATTTTTGCAACGGGAGTTATGCTACCCGTGCGCCCCACTTGATATTCTACGCCGAGCAATTTGCTGGAAGCTTGACGAGCTTTGAATTTGAAGGCGATGGCCCATCTTGGGTGGTGTGTGGTCATTCCTAATTGATCCTGTACAGCAAATGGGTTGACTTTTATTACCAATCCATCAATTTCATAGGGCAGCTCATCTCTTTTTGCTTCAAATGATTTGCAAAAATCAATCACCTGTTGAATTCCTTTGAAAGTTTGTTTTTCGTGAACAGGGCTTCTAAAACCCAGTTCCCATAACATGTTTAAAGTATCGGCATGGGTATGTACACTGGATTCTGCTGTTGTTTGTCCCGCGAACGCAAGCTGATAGATAAATGCTTCTAGGTTTCTTTTGCCCACCTGTTTCGCATCCTTTAAACGCAATGCTCCTGATGCAGCATTTCGGGGATTGGCAAGTGGCGGAAGATTTTGATCCAGGAGGTGGTCGTTATATGCTTTGAAATTGGTCTTGTTCATCAACACTTCCCCTCTGATTTCAGCCTGTTGAATACCATAGGCTGAAAATTTTGCAGAAAGGGGAATGGATTTGATTTGTTTAAGGTTCAGGGTAATGTCTTCTCCTGCAATACCATCACCTCTGGTTGCACCTCTAACGAACATATCATCTTCATAGAGCAGGGAAATACTTGCACCATCAAACTTCGGCTCAACACAATATTCTATTTCATCCAATCCAGAAAGCTCCCTTGCTTTTCGGTCCCAATCCAGCAAATCCTCCTCGTCATAAGAGTTTTCAAGTGAAAGCATGGGAACGAGGTGCTGAACCGTATTAAATTGTTTTGTGATACCCGGTCCAACTCTTTGTGTTGGAGAATCTGGAGTAATCAGCTCAGGATGTTTTTTTTCAAGGATCTCAAGAGATTTATACAATTGGTCAAATTCAAAATCAGCAACCAGCGGATCGTTCATCACATAATATCGGTGTTCATGAAATTTGATAAGGTCACTTAACATGTTGATGTTCTGAACCAAAAATTCCTCATCTTGTGCTTTGGAGATGAATATTTTGCTTTTTTCCTGTAAATCCCTGATTTCTTCGTTGGAATACATGCGATTGACTTGAAGGATAAAAGTAGAATAATAGATTTTCTTTTTGTGAATTAAGAATTGAAATTATTTTTGCGGCAACCCTTACAACCTTTACCAACAGTATGAGCGAATTGCTAAAACCAAATATCAACACTTCTGCTGTCCAAATGAAGCACAATTTCCAGTTTGCACATTCTGTCGATTGTGTCATTTTTGGATACGATGGAGGAGTTTTGAAAGTATTGCTTATTGAGAGTGATCTTCCACAATACAAAGGCCAATGGTCTCTTTTAGGAGATTTGTTGAGACCTGATGAGGATTTAGACGAGGCATCTTACAGAGTATTGAGAGAGCGGACGGGATTGACTGATATGTTTTTGGAGCAGGTGAAAACTTTCGGCTCTGTAAACCGACATCCTTCTGGTCGCGTTATTACAACAGCCTATTTGGCTTTGGTGAACATCAAGGATCATCAATTGAAGACAATGGACAATGCTTTGAGCTGGCATGCTGTTTCAAGTATTAAGTCAATGGCATTTGACCACAAACAAATTCTTGACACTTGTTTACAAGTATTGCAAAGAAAGATTCAGGAAGAGCCAATTATTTTTAATTTGTTGGAGAAAAGATTTTCACTGAGGGATCTGCAGTTGTTGTTTGAACAAATCCTAGGGATTGAGTTTGACAGGAGAAATTTCAGGAAGAAATTATTTACGACAGGCTTGTTGACTGATGTAGGTGAAATGGAAAGAAATGTAAAGCATCGACCAGGCAAGTTGTATACCTTCAATCAGGAAGCATACGAGCAAATCAAGAGAAAGAGTTTTGTGGGTATTCAGTTCTAATTAAATAGAACTTTCTTCTACCAGTTTAGCTTTTGTACACATTTTATTGAACAATAAACCAAAATAATTCCACAAAGCTTTCAATTATGAGGAATTCCATAGAAATTGTGGCAAAAGCCAAAAAATTCTTGAACATTTTTATTGTTATGTAAGAAATACACATAATTTTATTACGTGTAATTTTTACACAACGTGAAAATGCACTCAAAAATTAATGTTTATGCATATGAAATCAAAAACCTGGCTCAACCATTTTTCATTATTATTGGTTGGGCTTTTATTTTCCATTACTGTTTCAGCACAACAAAAAACTGTTGAAGGAAAAGTATTGGATAATGTCAGTGGAACACCATTGGTTGGTGCTTCAGTTACAGTTAAAGGTTCTGAAAATGGTGTGTTGACAAATGCAACAGGTCAATTCACAATTTCAGTCCCATCTGGTGCTACGCAGTTAACCATTTCTTATTCAGGTTACGCAACAACAGATGTAAACATTACAAGTGGAAAACTTGAAGTTAAACTTTCGGTTAGTTCATCTTCGCTTGCTGATGTAGTTGTAATTGGTTATGGTACAACAAGAAAAAAAGATTTGACAGGTAGTGTTGCAACTTTGTCGACCAAAGACTTTGTAAAGGGAGCACTAACTACACCAGAACAATTGATTCAGGGTAAAGTAGCAGGTGTTCAGATTACATCTAACAGTGGAGCCCCAGGAGCTGGTAGCACAATCAGAATTCGTGGAGGATCTTCACTAAATGCAAGTAACGATCCATTAATTGTATTAGATGGTATGCCATTGGACAATGGTGGTATAGCTGGTCAGGCAAATCCTTTAGCCTTGATCAATCCCAATGATATTGAAAGTTTCACCATTTTGAAAGACGCATCTGCAGCGGCCATCTATGGTTCCAGGGCATCTAATGGTGTAATTATGATCACCACTAAAAAAGGATCAAGAGGTCGTCCTTTGGTTAATTTCAATTCACAGTTTTCAGTTGGTGTGATTGCCAAAAAGGCTGATGTACTTACTGGAGACGAAATCAGGTCTTTTGTAAATGCAAATGGTAATGCTTCTTTAAAAGCATTGTTAGGTGCCGAGAATACAGATTGGCAGAGTCAGATTTATCAAAATGCGATCAGTAGTGATAACAACATTAGCATTAGAGGTTCAGTTAAAAATCTTCCTTATCGTGTTTCACTAGGTTACTTGAACCAGAATGGTATTCTTAAAACAGGAAATCTTTCCCGTTATACTGCAGGGATTAATTTGAATCCAACATTCTTTAAGAATCATTTAAAAGTTGACTTGAATGTTAAGTCTTCATTGAGTAAGAACAAATTTGCTAATGAAGGGGCAATTGGATCTGCAGTTAATTTTGACCCAACCCAAGCCGTTTATTCTGCTAAGCAGGAGTATGGTGGTTATTGGGAATGGCTAGATCCAGCATCTGCAACTGGACTCAAAGCTTTGGCCCCGAGAAATCCATTGGGAATTCTTATGCAGCGTGAAGATCAAAGTGATGTAATGCGTCATGTTGCCAATGTGGTGGTTGATTATAAATTTCATTTCTTGCCAGCTTTAAGAGCAGTAGTTAATGCAGGCGTTGATATGGCAGAAGGAAATGGTACAATTGTTGTTCCAGAACAGGCTGCAAGTACATTCAAGCGTTTCAAAGATCCAAATAATGTATTTCACAGTGGGGTAAATAATGAGTACAGACAAACCAGACAAAATTCTTACTTAAATGCATATTTGAATTATGCTGCTGATTTAAAGGGAATTAAGTCTAAGCTCGACCTTACCGCTGGTTATGAATTTCAGGATTATTTGACTACAAATTATAATTTCCCGGACAAGACTTTTAACGGTACAATTGTTACTACTCCCAATTTTGAGTTTGATAAACCACAATACAGATTAGCTTCAGCATTGGGAAGAGCGAATTTAAACGTGATGGATAAATACCTCGTCACCGCCTCTATTCGTCAGGATGGTTCTTCCAAGTTCAATGGTGATAATCGTTTTGGTCTTTTTCCGTCTGCAGCTCTTGCATGGAAAATTAGTGAAGAGTCTTTCTTGAAGAATTCAAAAACGATTTCAGATTTGAAACTGAGGTTTGGATATGGTGTAACAGGGCAACAAGATGGTATTGGGTATTATGATTATATCTCTTACTATAATTTAAGTTCTAATACTGCGCAGTATCAGTTTGGAAATTCATTTTATCAAATGTTCAGACCTGGAGGTTACTATTTCAACAGGAGATGGGAGCAAACTGCTACTACAAACATTGCCTTAGATTTTGGTTTGTTTGATGGTCGCATTTCAGGTACTGTGGAATTGTACAAACGTGAAACGAAGGATTTGTTAAATGAGATCAATCAGCCTGCGGGTACCAACTTCTCCAACAAGATTGTTGCGAATGTTGGAAACATGGAAAACAAAGGTGTTGAATTTACTTTGAATCTTCAGCCAATTAGAAATGCTAAACTCACATGGGATGTATCTTTCAACGCAACCTATAATGAAAACAAGATTACTCGTCTAACCATTTCTGAAGATCCCAATTATGCTGGAGCAAGATTTGGAGGAATTTCAGGGGGTACAGGTAATACAATAATGATTCATTCAGTTGGATATAACAGAGGAGCATTCTTTGTTTATAAGCAGGTGTATGATCAAACTGGTAAGCCAATTGATAATCTGTTTGCCGACAGAAATAGAGATGGTATAATTAATGAGAGAGATCTTTATCAATACAAGGGTGTAGATCCAAGAATGTTCTTTGGATTTAGCACAAACATCAGTACAGGTAAATGGAATGCTGGATTGGTTGCAAGAGCTAACGTAGGAAATTACATGTACAACAACGTTGCATCAAGTACAGGAACTGTAAGAAATATCCTCAATCCAATTGGATACATTAACAATGGTTCCAGAGATGTATTGACTAGCGGATTTAGTGGAAATGGCTCCAATTACTATTTATCTGATTATTATATTCAGAATGCATCATTCTTTAGAATTGATAACATCAATGTTGGATACAATCTTGGTAGTGTTTTGCGCAACAAAGCAAATCTTAGGATTTCAGCGAATGTTCAAAACGCGCTGGTTGTTACAAAATATACTGGTATAGATCCTGAGATCAATGGTGGTATTGATAACAATTTCTATCCTAGACCACGCACATTTGTATTAGGACTCAATCTTGATTTTTAATTAGTAACATGATCAAAATAGATTTTATGAAAAGAAATATTGTAAACACAGCGTTCCTACTTGCATTGAGCAGCGTACTGCTGGTTTCCTGCTCTAAGCAGCTGGATCTGTTGCCATTAAACGACATCACCTCTGAGCAAGTTTATAGTACACCTGAGGGTTACAAACAAGCCTTCGCAAAACTGTATGGTAGCTTTGCAACTACAGGAAATAATGGACCTGCTGGTAATGGTGATATACAGGGTCTTGATGAAGGTACTTCAGATTTCTTGCGACTTTACTGGAAGGCACAAGAACTCAGTACAGACGAAGCAGTAGTTGCTTGGGGCGATCCTGGAATCCAGGATTTCCACAACATGAATTGGTCTGCCAGCAATCCGATGCTGACTGGATTGTACTATCGTTCTTATTATCAGATTACATTGTGTAATGACTTTTTGCGTCAGGCTACAGATGAAAACCTGTCAACTCGCGGAATAGCTGGAGCTGATGCGGAACAAATCAGAAAATACAAACCAGAAGCACGTTTTCTTCGTGCTTACCAGTATTGGGTATTGATGGATCTTTTCGGTAATGTTCCTTTTGCTACAGATGAACAAGCTTTAGGTTCATTCACGCCAAAGCAGATTAGTCGTGCTGATTTATTCAAATATGTAGAAGACGAGTTGAAAGCAATTGAAAACGAGTTGCCTTCAGCTAAGGGTAATGAATATGGCCGAGCTGATAAAGCAGCAGCACAAGCGTTACTTGCTCGTTTATACTTAAACGCAGGTGTATATACTGGTTCAGCACGTTATGCAGATGCCTTGACCTATGCAAAGAAAGTGATTGATGGTGGGTATACATTGATTGCCGACTATTCTAGAATGATGCGCGCAGACAACAATTCCAATACCAGTGAATTTATTTTCACCATTAATTATGATGGACTTAAAACCCAGAACTGGGGTGGAACTACTTTTCTTACACACGCTGCAGTTGGTGGTGATATGGTTGCTGCTGATTTTGGTGTTGATGGAGGCTGGTTTGGTCTTAGGACAACTAGCAGAATGGCAGAGTTGTTCCCAGATGTAACTGGTTCAGTCGATAAGCGTTCTCAATTTTTTACGCAAGGTCAAAATAGGGAAATCAATGACCTGACCAATTTTAAAGATGGTTATGCTATTACCAAGTACCGCAATGTGAAGACAAACAATGCACCTGGTTCAAACCTGACTTGGGTTGATATTGATTTTCCATTATTCAGATTGGCAGAAATGTATTTGATTTATGCTGAATCTGCAGCGCGTTCAGGATCAGCTGCTGAAAAAACAAATGCTGTTAATTATATCAATCTACTTCGTCAGCGTGCTTATGGCAATAGCAATGGTAATATTGCTGGTGCAGCCTTAACTGCAGATTTTGTTTTAGAAGAGAGAGCAAGAGAATTGTACTGGGAAGGCCACAGAAGAACAGATTTGATTCGTTATGGCAAATTTACTGATGGCGGATATGTATGGCCATGGAAGGGAGGAGTTAAAGGTGGTACTGGTGTTGCAGCTTTCAGAAACGTTTATCCACTACCTTCAGCAGATGTTTCTTCGAATCCTAATCTCAAACAGAATTCCGGTTATTAATTAACTACTTTTTAAATGATTAATATGAAACGTTTTATTCTGCAACTCAGCACCTTAATTACGGCAGTTGTTTTGCTTGCCTCTTGTGAAAAAGCAGAGAATAAAGAGATTTTCCTTGGTGGTAAATCACCGGTATTATCCGCTTCTGTGTCAGGATCTATACCACTCTCTTTTGCTACACAAGATAATCAGGCAGTTAAGTTTTCATGGACAAATCCTGATTTTGAATTTGCTTCAGGCATTAGTTCACAAAATGTTACCTACTTATTAGAAATAGATGAGGTGGGCAAAAATTTTGCTGGACCAAATAAGAAATCAATTTCTGTAAGTAATGATCTTAGTGTTCAATATACTCAAAGAGAATTCAATATTGTTCTAAGTGATTTAAAATTAAAACTTGGACAGTCTGCTTCAATTGAAACAAGAATCAGTGCTTCCCTTGGTTCTGATGCAACCAAACTTGCATCAAATACACTTCGCTTTAACGTTACTCCTTTTGCTCCCCCTCCTAAAGTGCCTTTACCAACTCAAAACAATCTTTGGGTAGTTGGTGATGCATTTGAATCTGGCTGGAACAATCCTTTGCCAGATCCATTCGTGAATTCACAGAAGTTTACTAAAGTTAGTGAAACAGTATATGAGCTAGTTGTGAATTTCAAAGGTGGCGGCTTCTATAAAATGCTACAAGATAATGGTGTATGGGGTACTCAGTACCACATGATACAGGGTGATGCCAATGGCGGTACTTTTGAAAAGAAGGATGCTGATCCTGCCTTCGTTGGTCCCTCTGCACCAGGCTCTTATAAAATAGTTGTGAACTTCCAAGATGGTGTTTTCACTGTTACCAAACAATAAGCTGTAAATAAATTAATATGAAAAAGAATTTACAATCAATAAAAAATGCTTTTGCAATCATGCTCATGATTGCTGGTCTTTGGTCTTGTGAGAAAATTGACCCATTGGAGATTTATGGACCGGGTACTGCGTCAACCTTAACAGCTACAGCAAGTACTGTGGCTCCTGTAGTTGCTGACTCAAGCAAAATGGTCTTGACCCTTAACTGGACCAATCCTAGTTATTCAGTTGATTCCAGTTCTGTCAAATATCTTATCCAAGTGGATTCCGCTGGCAGAAATTTTGCTAAGGCTGTTGAAAAAGTAGTGTCTGGAAAACTCTCTGCATCTTTCACTGCTAAGGAATTGAATTCAATTGCATTGGGCTTTGGATTTGCATTCAACGTTGCTTACAATATGGAGGTCAGAATAATTTCTTCTCATGCCAATAACAATGAGAGATTATTATCTAATGCACTGCCTTTAAAATATACACCATATGTAACACCTCCAAAGGTAACAATACCAGCATCTAAAGCTTTGTTCCTTGTAGGTAGTGCAACTGCAGGTGGTTGGAACAATCCAGTGCCTATGCCATCACAAGAGTTTACCAGAATTGACTCTGTTACATATGAGGGTACTTTCTATATGAAAGGAGGACAGCAGTATTTATGTCTGCCAGTAAATGGTGATTGGAGTAATAAGTACTCAGTTAAAGACAACAATGCAGTCGGCTTGAATACTGGAGGCGATTTTGGTTTTAACCTTTCTGATAACTTTCCTGGTCCCAGTAAAACTGGAGTATACAAAATTAGACTAGATTTCCAAGCAGGTAAGTTTACAGTAACTCCTGTTCAATTGTATGGTCTACTCTGGGTTGCAGGAGATTATCAAGGATGGAATCCTGGTAATGCACCTCAAATTGCATCATCTAAAAACGATGGTGATCATGAAGGGTATGTTCAAGTAAATGCAGGTGGCAGCTATGAGTTTAAATTGACTTCTCAGGCAGATTGGAATGGAACCAACTATGGCGATGGTGGTGCAGGATCACTAAGTACATCTGGTGGTAATTTGAAATTTCCTGGTGCTGGAGGATTTTTTAGAATCAATGCGAACACAACAAGCAATACCTTTTCTATTACGCAAACAACCTGGGCAATTATTGGTAGCCTTACAGGCTGGTCAAGTGAAATCGGCATGAACCTGAATAACGGAATCTGGGAAGGAACTGCAACAGTTGGCGGAAGAGAAGAATTTAAATTTAGGGCTAACAGCGATTGGGGAATCAACTTAGGTGATAACAATGCTGATAATTCTCTAGAATACAATGGTGCAAACTTGGTGCTTCCTTCTGCAGGCACTTACAAGATCACGCTGGATCTCACCAATCCAGGATATTATACTTATAAAGTCGTCAAGCAATAGTGTTTATAAAGTTTAGTTTTAGAATGCCCCTCATTTGAGGGGCATTTAAATTTCTGATTTGAATAACAATAGTTTATGTCTTTTATTCCTGTATCTATTTTGTCATTTCTGAATGAGCATTATAAATTAAGTGAAAAGGAAATTAGTTTCTATACTCAGAATAAGTTTATCAAATTAAAGCAAGTGCTCAACGAAGAAACAATTAGTTTTTTTTCAAACCACATCAAAAAAAGGGTAGAGGAACTAAGTGCAGGTAAAAAATCCCTTGAAGAAAGGGATACATATGGCATGGCATTTTTACAAGTCTTCAACCTCTGGAGAGAAGATGATATAATCAAAGAACTTGTTTTTAGTAAAAGACTCGCTTCAATTGCTACTGATTTGATGCAAACTAAAGGGGCAAGGTTGTACCATGATCAGGCTTTATACAAGGAACCTGGTGGTGGATATACTCCTTGGCATGCAGATCAATACTATTGGCCATTGGCTTCAGATAAAACGGTTACTGCTTGGATTCCATTGCAGGAAACACCTATTGAAATGGGTCCACTTGAGTTCAGTGCTGGAAGTCATGTTATTGTTGAAGGTAGAGAGCTTGCAATTAGTGATGCTAGCGAAACAATTCTATCAAAAAAATTAAAGGTTACTGATTTTCAACATGTGGTTGAAAAATTTGATTTGGGGGAGGTGAGTTTTCATTCTGGATGGATTTTTCATAGAGCTGGTGCTAACACAACCGAAACGATGAGACAGGTGATGACTATTATTTATATGGATCGGGATATGCAACTCGCGGAACCTAAAAATGAAAACCAAGTCAATGACTGGAACACTTGGTGTCCTGGAGCAAGTGTTGGAGAAATTATTGATACTCATTTAAATCCTATTCTATACACTAAATAAATTAATCATGCTTCGCAGTTTTTTTCTCTTCATCGGTTTTGGTTTTTTTCAAATTACAGTTCAATCTCAGATAAAGCATCTTGAACCGTTAAATTGGTGGGTTGGAATGAAAGAGCCTTCTCTTCAACTTATGGTCAATGGTGATGGAATTGGAAAAACTATACCAACCATTAATTACCCTGGCGTGAGTATTAAAGGAATTCGAAAAGGAGATTCAGATAATTTTCTGTTTATCAACTTGCATATTGATGCTGGTACAAAACCAGGTAAGTTTTATATTTCATTTAATCGAAATGAAAAGACAATTGAGAAATATCCATTTGAGTTAAAATCCCGTATTGACAATTCTTCTCAGGTTAAAGGATTTAATAGCCAAGATGTTATTTGTTTAATTACTCCAGATCGATTCGCAAATGGTGATACATCAAATGATGTTATTATTGGAATGCAGGAGAAAACCATGAACAGAGAAAATCAAGGAGCAAGACATGGCGGTGATATAAGAGGTATCATCAATCAACTAGACTATCTAAAAAATATGGGGTATACTGCAATCTGGCCACAACCCCTTCTAGAAAATAACATGCCAGCATACTCTTATCATGGTTATGCTATAACTGACCATTATAAAGTCGATCCCAGGTTTGGAACTCTTGAAGAGTATATTGAACTTTCAAAGAAGGCTAAATCAAAGGGTATCAAAATTATTTTTGATGCAGTATTGAATCATATTGGTTCTAGCCATTGGTGGATGAATGATATGCCATTCAAAGATTGGCTTAATTATCCAGATACTAAGATCCAAACAACCCATGTAAGAACCGTAAATCAAGACCCCAATGCATCTGAGTTTGATAGAAATTTGATGACTCGTGGGTGGTTCGTAGAAACAATGCCAGACTTGAATGGAGAGAATCCCTATTTGTCGACTTATTTAATTCAAAATACAGTATGGTGGATTGAAACACTTCAATTGGGTGGAATACGCCTCGATACCTATGGTTATAGTATAAAGAAATTACTTGACGACTGGACTTGCCGTGTAATGAAAGAATATCCCAATTTTAATATAGTTGGTGAGGAATGGAGTTTAAATCCACTGATTACATCCTATTGGCAAGCTGGCAAGAAGAATCATGATAGCTATTCAGGTTGTTTGGGCTCAACAATGGATTTTCCGCTACAATCAGCTTTGGTCGAAGCATTGAAACAAAAGGACAGAACAATTTGGGGTAAGGGTCTGAATATTTTATACGAATCCCTGGCCAATGACTTTATTTATGCAAATCCAAATCAATTATTGGTTTTTGGAGACAACCACGACATGGATCGCATCTATACTCAACTTGGTAATGATCTAGCACTGACAAAAATGGCCATGACTTGTTTGATGACATTAAGAGGAATCCCTCAAGTGTATTACGGGACCGAAGTATTACTTGATAATTCGCAACATCCTGGTGATCACGGTTACATTCGAGCTGATATGCCAGGAGGATGGAATACAGACAACGTGAATGCATTTGAGGCAAAATCATTGAATGAGGATCAAGTAAACATGCAGGCGTACATGAAAAAGTTGCTGAATTGGAGAAAGGGTTCCAAAGCGGTGACCTCTGGGAAGACCTTGCATTTTGCTCCTTTCAATGATATCTATGTTTATTTTAGGTATGTAGATGGCGAAAAAGTCATGGTTATTATGAATAGAAATGAAAAAACAGCTACAATAGATCCAAAACGTTTTGCTGAGATTATTGGTGCTAATAACAAAGCCATCGATATTTTCTCTTCAAACGTATTTGATCTCAACAATCTGTTTGAGGTTCCACCAAAGTCCACTTTGGTATTGGAAATTAAATAATAACCTTGCCATTCAAAAATTCTATAATGTACTTTCCATAAATATTAATCAGTTAAATTCGTATACGAATGTTTTTATGGAAACAAAAGACGAAAAACTCTGGAAATTAGCTAAGAAAAAAGCCTCATTGAAAATTACGGGAACACTTTATGTGCTTATTATATCCGTTCTTTGGGTGTTCTGGCTTTTAGGAGATACAAAATACATGTGGCCTAAATGGCCCATGCTCGGACTGTCTATTGCCTATTTCTTTCAATACATTGCCATCTATCAACTGGATTATGAAACGCTGGCCGAAAAGGAGTATAAAAAGCTAAAAGGTGATTAGGTTTTTTTCTTTTGTAAGCTTGCTGTTTGTTATTTCATGTAACAATGCTTCAGCTCCTTTGATGCAGGAAATGAAGAATACTGGCATTGATTTTGAGAATAAAATAGTCAATACCAAGGAGTTCAATATTTTCAATTATAGAAATTTCTATAATGGTGGCGGTGTAGCAATTGGGGATCTAAACAATGATGGTCTTACAGATGTTTTTTTTACAGCCAATATGGGTTCCAATAAATTATACCTGAATAAGGGAGGCTGGAAGTTTGAAGAAATATCTGAATCAGCAGGATTTAAGGGCAAGAAAAAATGGAGTACTGGTGTAGCCATGGTTGACATCAACCAGGATGGCTTTCTTGATATTTATGTTTGTAATGCAGGTTATCAGGCTGGAGTTGATACTGAAAATGAGTTATGGATCAACGATGGTAAAATGCATTTCACTGATCAAGCGGCTGCTTATGGATTAAATGATGATGGATTTACAACCCATGCAGCATTTTTTGATTATGATGCAGACGGAGACCTGGATTGCTATATTCTCAATAATAGTTTTATTCCTGTCAACACACTTAACTATTCTAACAAACGTGGTTTAAGAGCAAAAGATTGGCCAGTCGAAGATGGACTTAAAGGCGGAGGTGATAAATTGCTTCGCAATGATGGCGGAAAATTTATTGATGTAAGTGAACAGGCTGGTATTTATGGTAGTTTAATTGGCTTTGGATTAGGGGTTACCGTTGGAGATGTGAA
>B570J29032_109958528_pt1 | contig 13430 bp, 28 predicted proteins | sample LakMenEpi16Nov12_FD_29032 | JGI IMG/M metagenome (IMG submission 29032)
TCCGGGACCAAATGCTCCATCAGCAGTTACCCCAATTTTTGTTTGTAGATTTTTTAAACTCATAGTGTATTATTTTACCATAAATATCCGGAAGATGCCTAGAGCCCCAAAAATTTTAGAGTATAATAAGATGAAAGCTGGCGAATTAAAAAAGCTGTGTGAACAAAGAGATATTCAATGCAAACCCTTAGTAAAAGAAATGGTTGAAGCTCTGAAACTTGAGGATGAGGGAAAGTGGGTTTTCCACACTGAACAACAAAAACAAAAAAAGGGGGGGTATATTATTAAAATTGATTACAGAAACCGTGAACACCTAATAAAAATGGGCCAGCTTATCGATAAGAAACTTGCAAAAAGATTGGATGTTTATTCTATGTGTAGAATATGGTTTGAAATGAGTGATGAATTTATTAAACCTTGAAATCAGGTTTTATAACTAAATTACTCACTCCCAAAAGGCTTGAATCTAACTTTTCGTTCAACCAATAACCAAGACCTTTGGTTATATTTGTTTTAAATTCATCAGTTATCTCCTCCGGTGTGTAACGAGAAATTACTTGTCCTAGATAATCCATTAAAGTTATCTCTATAATATCAATATCGATTACTGTATCATCACCAATCTTGTCAACAAAATTTAGAGTAAATTTAATTCTATATTTCCCATTTGGATTATTCTGTGACGGGGGTAGATAAATCGTTGCAAATTGATATTGTCTCCCCATTAGCAATTTTTTGAGTCCTGCTACAAGATTTTCTTGTTTTTCCATATTAATTACAGATAACTCTTGACCTTTTCTTAATGCCGATATTTCTTTTGGTGTAAGAATTGCTGAGTAATTATAAATCCTGGTCTGACCTATTTGTTTTCCAGTTGATGACGAATAGCTGTCACTAACCTTAAACCATTTATTATCTTTAAAGATATAAATAGGATACCAATTGTAAGAGGTGATTACATACTGAGGTTCGCCTTTTGGGTCTCGTTCCCAGAAACCCTCGACATTACTACCCCTGAAAGGTAAAGTATTTCTAGCAAAATCACTCATTTTTATATTGGAAGTTTTCGTTGGTTTTCCTCCTTCTCCAGGTCTTCTTTCCTGACCCTTTTTAAGGTCTTCATAATTACCATCCGGCATGTAATTACTGGAATACAAATAATAATAGTATAGAGCATCCTCTCTAGGCATACCCAAAATGTTAAGAAATCTAGTTATAAATTTTTTATAATCAGCCTTAGTTTGTAAGCTTCCTTTATTTTTATTGAGGAATTTAAACAAAGCAATTTCCTTGCTGTTAAAAGCTTTTTGCTCAGAATTTTCAACTATTAATTGGCTTATTGTTTGGATTAAAGATTTCATACTATTTTTATTGAACTTATACTTAATGCTCTATCTAATTTTACTTGATTTGGCACCACTGTGTTTTTGTGAATTTTGTTCCTAAACTCCAGGGTAAAATCACTCATATCACGAAAAACTAAATAAGGATTATAATTAGAACTAGAATTAGGATAATAAAATTCGCTCATAAAAGTGCCAACAAGAGCTCCAGTTTTATTTAAGAGGTCTTCTTGGAATGGCCACATACTCCAGTCAGAGAATTGTTCCAACAATTTTGAATTATCAACAGTTATGTCAATGGGATATATGTAATCAAATCTAGAATCATCCATCTCATAATCTTCCGATGGTTTAATTTCTAATACAAATGGAAATTTTCTTTTAATTTCCTTTTCAGTAAACTTAAATTCAAAGTTATTTTTGAGTTCTTCCCTAGTCATTCTAATAAATAAATACTTGAAAATAGAAACTAAAATTTTACTTACTCCAGAGTATCAATTTCCTCACTCCAAATTGCCCGATTTACAATTTTATATTGGGGTTTATCTTGGTTATAATAATAGAGTGCTAAACTTTTTCGTTGTATTTCAGGCGGACACTTTAGAGGATTGGGATGCCCATGTGGTGCTTTATCGATGTTAAATATGACAACACGGTTTGCTATCGGTGAAATTTTTTTGCAAGGTCCTGACATGTTTTTATACCACAATTCCAAATCTCCGTCCCAAATAGGGTCCCAATAAGCATTCAAATAAAGTAAAAAATTAACGTGTCTAAATAAATTTGGGTTTATATGACTATCGTTAAAGTCATGGTGTATTTCCAGACGACCGTCCCTACCGGTTTGGTGATATGCTGAATTAGTGTAACCCTCAGATTCATTCGATAAATGTTCGAGTCCAGTAATCTCAGAAACAATTTTTAAAAATTGTTTTGAATTTAAATATCTAATAACTTCCTGCATAGTCGGAAGCATATTGTCAAAATTATAAATTTGTTTTTTGTTAACTTGAGCATCGTGCTGGTCGTATTCACCATTACCAACAAAACGCCAAATTTCTCCGGGGTTTGAAGCGATGAATTCGACTTCATTTAAAAGTTTTTCAATAACATCTTCACGAAAAAAATCATCCATCACAACATGATTAAATGGTAAATCTGTTTTGAACGCCCTGGAGTATTCAGCAATATTTCTTAACGTTTTATTACTTAACATATTTTTTTTCTAAAAATAATAATCAATGTAACTAATATCCACATCAAAATTATCTTTAAACCATCTTTTGAAAATTTTATGAAGTGAATCTTCATCAATATCAAATAAATCTAAGAGTCGCAAAAATTCTCCATTAGATAATTTCAAAATTTTTGATTCTGGAGAATAAATAAATTTTGTTTTTCCTTTAGGATTTACAAAAAAAATTATTTTCTCATAGGAGGTCAGTTTACTCAATGACGAAAACTCGGTGTCAAAAAATTGTTTTACAACATCTTCCACTGAATTTTTTTTGGAAGAATAAGTACCTACAATTTTTTTTAGGGTATCTATTAAACGGTCATTTTCGTAGATACCCATAAATTCTATTTACCGAAATAATTCTTATAATCATTAATTTTACTTGACAACTCCTTCATAGCACGGAGTTGTTTTTCTAAGTCATCATACATTTTGTAATACTTAGTTTGCATTTTTTCTAAGGTTACAACACTAGGTTTTCTTCCTCGTCTACCAGGTTCTTTAGGTTCCGAAGGAGCGACTGAGGTTTTTGTTATATCAATTACATCAATGTCCTTATCGCTTCTTTCCTTAGGTTTCCTACCTCTTACCGGAACGTAATCATCTGGTCTATCGTAATATTTAATTCTTGTACCAATAGGTTCAAATGTTTCACCAATTTTTCTGATAATTTCTTGAGCTTTCAAAATGTTTGGAATCTGATTCAAGTAATCATACATTAAATTTGCTCCGTCAGCATCTGGTTTAATCATCAAAACAAGTTGTTCGATGTCATTAACACTTTCACCTGGAGCTTCATATTTTCTGGCAAATTCCCTGAACTCGCTAAAAAATGGAATCCTAGAAAGTTGGGCGGGACGTTCAACAAAATAGTTATAAATCCACCGGCCTATGTTTTGGCTTATGGCTTCAAATTTTTTATCGCTCATGGGTCTACCCTTGGCTTCTTGTAATAAATCTTCAAAAAATATTTCGAATTTCATAAAAATAGGTCTTATACCATAAATACCCACAAAAATAAAAAAGGGGAGTAGCGAATTCCCCTTTAATTCGTTTCATAACTGAAACGGTCCTAATCCCCTTTCGGGGCTTTGATTGGCATTATAATAATAAATACTTCAAGAAGCTAATTATTTACTCTTCCATAATTTAAGATTGCGTCGATTTGAAATTTTCAAATTCTAATCGTTGTTTGTGAAGCACTTCAATACGTTCCATGTTAGTGTCCGCACCAGTCATCGCTTTCAAATAATCAATATCAGAGAATTTTGAATACAAAACATCATTCGGTAGCATTGAAAATTTTTTTTGACCTGATACCCTAAAAATATCCAAATCATCATTTTTTTTGAAAAGCCAGTAAGGGATTCTAAAAAGGAAATAACCCTCTTTGTCATCATTTCCCTCTAAAATTTCAATTTGGGATTTTGGTAACCTAACCTCTTTAACATATAATTTATAATCGATTGCACCACTAGCCCAAACCCTATCTTCATTTTTCTTTTCTTGCACATTCAGTAAAGTTACCTGTGATTGTGTTTGGTTTTTAAGATAGTACCATGCTTTGATGGTTTTATCTTCCGGATTATAAATTTTTGATACGAATTCTTCCATACCCCAAAAGTAATAACTTTTACGTTATTACAATCATTTTTTAAAAAAATATTGACTATTGTGACGAATGAAGCAAACACCAGTTTCAAATTCGGGATTTAACTTTTTCATCCAAACTTCTTTTTCACCATCAAAAGGTTCAATAGTTATTCTTTTATCTGTAATTTGAATTTTACCTTTAATATTTTCCATATTATAAATCTAACTCTTTCTGAAAAAAAGTAAAAGATGTTTGGTATTTATAAGGATAAAATCATTCAAATAAAATGGCAAAACTAGCAAACACAAGTACCAAATTAGAAAAGAAACACGTTTCACGTCCGGGAATTCATTCTAAGACAAAAGTTTCTAAGATTAAGCAATCCAAACTCTACAAAAAGGCTTACAAAGGTCAAGGTAGATAATTTAAAACCCTCACTTTTTTCGGTGGGGGTTTTTTATTATCTTTGACACATGGATGAATTAAAGCAAATGATTTTTACCATTTTTAACACCCAAGTTAAAGATGCTGATTTTTATAAACACAATGACTCAACTTGGTTAATTTTTACAAGCAAAAAAAAATGGGTCTTCGAATTGAGTAAAGAAGGGACTCTCTGGTACAACTACTATTTTTTTAATAACTTCTTCGAACTATTAAGTTTGAATGTAATTGAAAATCAAAATTATATCACCGAGTGGGTTGAATATACCATTCAAAATGGGGTAAGAAACACCGTGGCCAAGGACACGAGTTGGTCTCTTTGGGTTGAATATGCCATTCAAAATGGGGTAAGAAACACCAGTCACTACCGCGGTCAACAACAGGAACCAGTTGAATATATTATTCAAGATGGGGTGAAGTACACCTTACCCGAATCAATTCCCGATTCATTCGCTATCGAAGATACCATTCAAAATGGGGTAAGAAAGATAGAGGGTGAACCCCACGATTATCCTCACACTGTTGCAAATATCATCAAAAATGGTGTGAAAAAAACCGAAATGGAAGAACATCATCGATTACGAGAAGTAGTTCAAACGGTTAAGAATGGTATTAAAGAAACTAAATATTGTGAGTTAAACTCACTAATGAGGGCTGACCACATTATTAGAGATGGTGTAAAAGAAACTTGGGGTTATGAAAAACAACCTCAGGTGAGAGTAAACGAGGTTATAAGGGGGGGAGTTAAAGAAACAAATTGGAGGAGGGTGGATAATCACCCTACTTACCTAGATAATATTATAAAATCTAGTAATTAAAGTTACCCTGCGTTTGCGGTCTAGATTTAACATACGACATTTTTTCTGATGAAGTGGTTGTCAATTTTTCAAAATTGTGTACATCATAGTTTCTACCAATCCAGCCCTCAAAAACTTTAGCAAATTCTAACTCAGGTAATGGAATTACTGATTTAAATTTCAAATAATCCTCTTTTAAAATGTAAACAACTTTTGGAAAAAAAATTGCATCATTAACAGCTATTCTTGGTCTTCCAAAATCATCAATGTAGACTATGGAAAACATAATACCTTTTTGTTTTTTTAATGGATTGTAAATTTTATCTAGAACGTTATAGCCAATTCTTCTGATTTGGTCTGAATCCACAATAACTTCCATTTTAATGCTTTTTTTTCGGTAAATCTATCGATTGATTTTTTCTAAAAGCGATATCAACATCACGTCTTGTAACTTCAAACCAATCCGCTATGTCTGCTTGAAGTGGTTTTACCCCTTTAGGTGTTAAATGAGTTGTTCGGCAACGAAAACCAGTTATTGCATCTGGTGGACATAACTTGATTCCATTTTTTATTGGATGTGATGTGCAACCTAATTTTTTTTCAGCCCATGAAATAAGTTTTTTCATGTCCTTATCGTCATGTTTACCCTCAGTTACTTCAACTTCAATTAATCTTTTAAGTTGGCTTTCAGATATTAATAGTTTCATCGTAATAATTTTTTTATAATAGCCAAATTATTTTGGGTTCTTTTTTGCCGTTTCAACACATTTTTCCTTCTGGGTAGTTTTGGCAAAGATTTACGAGATTTTGCCATAATCAAAAGTTATCAGTTGGAACCTGTCCAGCCGTTGATTGGGTATTACCAGCTTTATTTACCATACGGTCCACTTTTCTACCTTGTGAAGCTGTAAGTGGTTGAATTTGTGATGGTGTTTGTCTTTGAACTTGACCGCTTTGGGGTTTGGTCGCAACGGTAGGTTGATTCAAAGCACTAACGTTGGTTTTTTCCACTTGACTCAGTTCGGGAGTTGTTGGTTGTGGTTCAGTGGTGGTTGGTTCAGTGGTGGTTGGTTCAGTGGTGGTTGGTTTAGTGGTAGTTGGTTTAGGTGCAATAGTTTTAGTAGTATTGGTTAGGGCCTCTTTAAATACTTTAGTCTTAATTGCTTCCAATCCAGCACCGGTAGCTTTGGTCCAGTCTTTAAATTTGCCTTGAGACTTAAGTCCCTTAGCCTTTTCACTCACTGGTGAAGACTTTAGTTTGAAAAAATATTCATTGCCACCTGGGCGAATAGCAACTTTTTTATAGTCGTAATCTTTATCAAAGTTTGTTATTTCTTGAACTTGCTCAAGCAAAACTCTCTCTACAATTCTAGCTAAATCGGATTCTGTTAATCTTACTATTTGCATTTTTAAATTATTTTTAAAATTATTCCTCGTCCTCCTCCTCGGAGTCCATTTCTTCAACCTCAGCTTCGTTAGTTTCTTCGACCTCTTCTGAAGTTTCCTTTTTAACTTTTAAACCATTCATTTCATTCCCAAAGGCAACACCCATGCTTTCGTAAAGAGCTTGGATTCTATTTTTTTCTTCTTCGGTTATAATTAATCTTTGTCCCATTTTAAATTTGTTTTCTTATAAATAGTAAGTATTGCTCTTTAAGAGCTTTTTTAACGCTTACTTTTATTGATTCGTTTATTTTTTCAGCATCTCCCAGAACAAAGTCATGACTATAATAATCAAAAACTTCTCTATCATCTTCATCCTTTTCGAAGTAACCTTCGTACATGTCAAAATCTGCCGCTAAACGGGCCATTTCCGCATCTGCAGCATCATATGACACGGTTCCAGAAATTCTACCAGATTCTGTATAGCTTTCACTCCAATCTATTTTAAAAGAGTACTGTTGTGGGTCAATAAAATTTTCCCTAGTTAACGTGTCATTTTCAAAAGAATCAAAATTATATTTTAATAATTCATAAACTTTAAAAACAAATGTGATATCAATATTTCCTGAATGTAAAATACCAGCCTTTCTCTTTAGAAAAGATTGGAGGTCTTCCAATTGCTCAACTTCGTGTGTGAAACCATCAGAAAAAATATCATCCCACAATTCAGCATATCTTTTCTTAAGTGATGAAATAATCTTTAAAATACTATATCCATGCATAATTACATAAATATCTGTTTTTTTTAAAGTTTTTTATTTACCAAATTCCAAAATATTAATCCGAAACATGCACCAAAAAGAAACGATAAAAAAATATGCGGATGATAAAAATTCCACAAAGCAAATAAAATTCCTGTAAACAATAGTAGATTATTATTGGAAAATAATTTCATGAATAACCTTTGAAGAATTGATTAACCAACCCTAATTCATTACCAAACCTATCATTGAACCATTCGATGATTATAGGTGTCATCTCTTCCCATGTTGAGTTAAGGTACATGGGTATATTTCTATTGGATAAAAACCAAAGCACATTGTCCGTTTTTACAAAATCGCCTAAACACTCTTTCGGTTTTTCCCACAGTCCTGGTAAAATAGTGTTATCATGCGGATAATCTGGATAATAAAAAATATCCAAATATGTATATGCAAGATTTTTATTTAACTTATACATTAGGGATTTGCTTTTCTAAAATATCCAAACAATCTTGTAAATCAATTTGTGTTTCTTCGAAAATGGTTTCTGTTTTATCTTTTATTATTTTAATTGATGATAATAAATTAGCAGGCTTAATTTGAAGTATGATTTCAAATTTTTCCAAATCAATCAAAATTTCAACCAATTCATTTTCAGAATTTGAAATTTCAAACCCAGAACATTTATTTTTTTCGCACCAGGCGAGAACTTTTGTTAATGGTGTGGTACTAAAACTCATAATCAAAACATTAATCTTTTTTTCTAAAAAAAATCATTTGGAAAATTTTGCCCCTGACATTATCAATTTTTTTCATGGCAAACCATTTACCAATTACACTTCCTAGAATATAAAACGGAATAATCCAAAAGTCACCAGATAAAAGACCCTCAATGGAATAGAAAACTGAAGCCAAGCTCACAAGATTAATCCATATAGAATTTAATAATAAAGGAGTTAATTTTTCTTCGAATGTGAATTTTATTTCCAGAGTTTTAAAAATGTTGAATAGAAACTGGAAAACAAAAACTATAATATAATTAATCATTGCCCAGCCCTATGTTTTTTATAGTTGTTAAGCAATCCATTTATGTTTTTACGACCTACCGGGTTAGCGGATTGAATACTCCAGCGGGGTAAATCCAAATCTCTGTCTATACAGTAATTTACCAACCACTTTGCAGCATCATGACCAGTTCCAAGCTCATCGTCTCCCAAGTCGTGGTCGAAGAAAATCTCATCAGGTAAGCCAAACATATTGATATAATCAACGAATTCCGGAAATTCCTTAAGCCAAACAAGAGAATCCACCGACTTATCTAATTCAGGAATATACTCATTGTGCCAAATGCTCAAGTTTGGGTCACGGATGTCGTCTAACCAAAGGTAAGTTTTCATGGTTTTCGATTATTGTTTAACAATTTTAGCGTCAATGAATGAATCTGGATTGATAAACTCTCCATTTAGATAATCGATTACTTCATTCATCGTTTCAACTTCATTATCAGATAAACGAATCGATAAAGCTAATCCACCAGCTAAAACCAATGCAATCATGTCAGGAGCTAAGTCCTGATTTGTTTCTTGATTGACTTGAATCTTAGATATGCCATCAACGATGGTAATCTCAACTTCGACTTTATATTTTTCTTCCACAGAACAAATATAAAACAAAAATTACAATTAGCAAAATTATTTCACTGAAGCGTAGGCGTGTTGGGAAGCACTAGTTTTTTTCCCATCCTTATAAGTGACTTCAGTAATCAATCGGCCTGATTGGTCATACATAAACCATTTTCCGTGTTTCACACCACCCTTGAATTTTGCAACAATTTGTTTTTTCCCATTGGGATAATAAGACGTCCATGTCCCGGTTCGTTTGGAATTATAATAAAATCCAGTTTCCAAAATCGAACCATCATCTGAATATAAATTATATTCAACAACACCGTCACCGTCATAATCAGTATAGATGGCTTTTTGTGCAAACACACCCAAACTTAAAATTGAAAATAAAATTACAAGTATATTTTTCATGTTTTGTTAAATTAAGTTAAAGTTATAGAACCTTTCTTAACATAAATATAACATAAAAAGGTTGTAATCCAAATTTTCAATGTTAAGTTTTAACGGAATGAATATAAATATAGGAAACCCTTTTACAGGAAATGAAAAAAATTATAATTTTAATCACAATATTATTGACATCACAATCTTGTGAAAAAGAATTGGATGTAAGAACAAAATACCTTAACGAGGATTTTTTAGAAAATACTACCCTAACCAACGATTATGTTTATAGAGTTGATAGAAAATTAAAAGTTGGTGAAAACACAACTTTAGTTTTACAACCTGGGGTACAAATATTAAATAAGACCGGTAACCAAATAGACCCCAGTTATTTCATTATTGAAAAGGGGGGTGAAATTATATCTCTGGGAACACCTCAATTGTTCTTAGATTTCAATTAAAAAAACCAGCTCCTTTGGGATAACCGTTTTCAATATTCCAAGTAGCCAAGCTATTATTATTGTAAACCAACATATAAAATCCATCAATAACTGGTAAGGTTAAGCTAACATCAGAAAAAACTTGTTGTGTTGTTAGTAAACAAGACCAGCAACTTCCTGTTTCTGAAACACATGGACCACAAAGATTTAAATCTTCAGCATACACGGTTGTGTTGGGTGTCATGCCAGTTACAGTTTCTAATGAATTTGCATAAGCAACGGTGAAAGATAGTGCCATTTTTTTTGTATTTAATAATAAATACTTCGAATTTTCCTATGAAATAAATAATTCAGTTATTTATTAAATAAAAACAAAATATGCCAGGTATTCAATTTTCCGCAGGAACATATTCAACACCTTCTAACGCAATAAGATTACAAAATTTTTTGTTAACTTATAACGCTGGTGGGCCAACTAGTCAAACTGGTTATTGGACTCAATACCCTAGACCGAGTAACGGTTGGGTAATTTACATTAATAAGGCAACACAAGGACCTTCAATTTACGCCTGTAATAATGACACTGACTTAGTCAACTCGGCTTCGCAACTTTCAAATACAACAATTTCAAGTGTTGATGCTGCGATAAATTATTTTAATAATCAAACTGATAAAATTATAGTTGGTACACCCTTACCTAACATATCTTTAGATGGTTTAGTGTTTTATTTGGATGCGGGTATTGTTCAAAGTTATGGTAGAACCGGTACCACGTGGACTGACCTTAGCGGGAATGGTAATAACGTCAATTTGGTAAATGGTCCTACTTTCAATTCTTCTGACGGAGGTAGTATTGTATTTGATGGTGTAAACGATTATGGTCAAATAACCACTAACGCTTCATTTTTCAACTTAACTACAAGTGCAACCGTATTTCAATGGGTAAGATATCAGGGGGCTAGAACCCCTTTTTTTAATAGAGTCACTAGCAACGGGTTTTGGTCCGTGTCAATTCGTCCGGATAGAAGTGTAAATTTAGAAACTAGTACAACACCTGATGATACACCGTTTACATTAAGTGCCGGAGAACTGCCAAGTGGAACTTGGGGCTTATTAACTGCTAGATGGAACAGTGATGGGACAATGAATGGGTTTTGGAATGGTGTCAATAGAGGAACTTTAACCCAAGCACTACCATCATCGTATGCAAATGATGGTTCACTTTTGTTTGGTTGGAATGGTCTATCAGGAAATCCCATATATGGTGCTGGTAGAGTTGGTGTTGCGTTAATTTATAACAGAGCTCTTACTAATCAAGAAATCCTCCAAAACTATAACGCAACAAAAGGAAGATTTGGATTATAAAAATAAAAAAAAATAATTATCAATATGTCAGAATACGAAGGAAGAAAATTTATGATATTCAATTGTTCAGAGTTGTCTGCAATTGATTTTAATCAAGTATTAGAAACCGATGCTGAAACTGTAAGAAGGTCAGTGGATGGTACTAAAACTTTTGTAAAATGGGATGGACCATTTATCCCTCAATGTGTACAGGACTTAACAACAAAAGAGGGTCCATACACATATGAAGAAATCTTAGATATATTAGCAACACCATTTTGGTCAGCACCTGAGGAAAACTAACAATTATCAATAATTTAGTTTACTGTATCTAATTCTTACTTTACCTTGATGAGGTATTTATTGATTATGAAAGTACATCTACAAGAAAGATTAGGAGTGCCCAACAACTTGATTGATACGGCTAATAGATTTTATTTTGACCTTATTGAAGAGGTATCCAGAGAAGTCAAAGCATCAAATCGAAAAGAGGATTATTATTTTTACATTAAGCCAGAGCCACCATATACACTAGGTGAATATCAAATAACCTCAATGAAGGTAAATATGAAAATTATACCCAATGAAAATTCAACTAAAGTTGAATTCATCAGTATGAGTGTTACAAGCGTACTTGGAAAACCAAAAGAATATTTACACAAAGGAAAAATAACTTTTAATATCAAATCACCTGTTTACAGTATTACAATTGTTGCACCAGAAAATTTTACAAGAGAGGATATTATAAATTATTTTACTGAAAATAAAAAGGAATTATTGCCTCCTATAGCACATGAATTCAAACACATTTACGACGAAGAAAAAAAAGAATACGAAGTTTATAGTGATAGGTCACAATACATTGCTGGAAGAGAATTGATGGATATCGATTTAGAAGAATTAAAACTTTTAGGGTATTATATCTATTTTACCCATGGAATTGAAGCATTGGTCAGACCCTCAGAAATTCTTGCTTATTTAACGGAAAATAAAATTTCAAAAAAAGAATTTTTAAACTTCTTAAACGACAATAAAACTTATGAAACTTTAAAAGATATTAATAAATTTTCTGTGAATGAAATGAGAGAAACTCTCAAAAAAAATCATATGGATGAGGTAAACAAATATCTTGAGAAAAATTCATCACGTTATAGAAAAGAATTTAGTGACGACAAAAAATTAGATTTGTTGTTTGCTGAATGGTATATGAAATATGTTGAAACTGATGCTACTTTCTACCAAAATTTAATTACTGACGGACCTTTTGAATCGTTGTTTGGACTACCCGAAAACAAACTGAAAGCACTGCAAAGGCACGTGGACAGATTAGGTAGATTTGCAAAAAAACCTTTAGAGTATTTTGACTACATCGAAAATTATTTGAAAGTGATAAGTGGTGAAACTTTAAAAAAGATAGCTAAACTTTATGATTTTCTAGAAGATGAAGAAAATGAAGAAACAACTTTACAAAAAAAGATTTCGAGCAGAAGTAAACGTTAATCTTTTAAAAGGTAGTATATTTTCATGACTCTTCCCTTAAAAAAATTTACTAGCGGAATTAAATCTTTAATAGAAATTTCTTCTGGATTTACCTGGCAATAGATTAGCATGTCGTAAACAAACATCATCGCAAATTGTTCGGAAGATTCTCTACTTGCTTTTTCTCTATAGTACTCGTAATCAATTTCACCATTTTCTACACCGTTTAAAAATTCACTAAAACAGGGTAATTTTCTCTTAACGGCTAATTCATACTGACTTTCAGTCAAAATATATTTTTTTCTCATTTCTATAAATACCTAGAAAATTTATTAATAAGTGTTTAGAAAACACAAAAAACCATTCTTAATAAATTTGACTTTATTTTCTTCGGTCATGATGAAATTAAAATTTGTAGTAATACCATCTACCGTAACATCATATGAATACTCAACGTCCTCATAAATTCTGTGCATCACCCAACAACTATAATTGAATGTTTGTTCAGTTTGGTTTTGAAATTTTAATTTGATTGGTTCAGGTATCAAATTAAAAAAAACAAAATAGTACTCCGATAATTTATTAGATTGGAATACTTC
>B570J29032_109958523_pt1 | contig 13409 bp, 6 predicted proteins | sample LakMenEpi16Nov12_FD_29032 | JGI IMG/M metagenome (IMG submission 29032)
ACAACTTTTTCTTTATAAATTCCACAGTCCATTGTGTTAACTCACCGACAGTAGGAAGAGTATAGGCCAATTCTTTTGGTGTTTTTACTAAGAATCCTTCTGAGTTAGTTGCTAGTGGTTGTTCACCTAATCTTAAACCTTCATAGTATTCAACAGGAACACCTTTAAATTCTTCTATTGAAGTAATAGACCTTTCGTCTTTAATAAACTTCATATCCGCGATAGGGTAAAGATTATTTAATCTTCGTGAAGTAAGAATACCTTCTGCAAATATATTAAGATGACGGTTTGTTACTACGTTATAAATTTCTTCAACCTCGGTAGATTCTTCTTTACCTACTATTGTTACTATGTTTCCTTTATCATTAAATGTACGAGTTCCTATAGGGCTATGTTCGTTAGGTATGGCGTAAGTAAATTCTCCCTTATCTAAGTTAAAGATACGGTGACCTCCGTCATGATTTAAATGTCCGGATATTCCAAGTTTTGAACCATCACTAAAGAGAATATTTACGTATTGAGTAAGTACTGGAGTCATTATCCAAAGAGGGGTCGCAGAATCAAATCTTCCTTCATCAAAGTTCCACACTAAAAGAGAATCTTCATAAGATATATCTTCTATGTTCTTTTTAAGTCCGCTTGCTAGAGTTATTTTGGTTCCTTTAATAAAACAAGGCATAGTAAAACTAACTTGAGCACCATACGATGTACCAACCGCATTAGTAGCATATATTCTTACATATACGGGAATATGTGGGTTCGGTATGATATAGGTGTGTATGAATTGTCCTAATGCGTCAGGATTACCTGAACCATCAGATACTATATTATTAGCAATAGTAGGATTTGGAGAAGTGCCCCAAACAATACCTCTTTGGGTTATTGTTGACCCTCCATTACTCACTATCGTTCCTGTTATTTGAGCACTACCATTACCTAAATTTGCATATCCATCAGTAGTAACTGTTGGTAATGTTGCTAGAGTTGGTGTTGGTGTTGGTGTTGGAGTTAGAGTTGGAGTTGGAGTTGGAGTTGGAGTTGGTAACCCACAACTTTGACAATCAATATCGTAAGATATTTTTAAGTCAATTTTAACATCCACATCAATTAACGATACATTTGAATTACAGTTAGTGTCGATAGTTATTATGTTGTTTAAATAATCTAAAAGAACTTCTCCAACACCTTCATAAGATAATAAAATTTCTTTAACCACATCGTAAAACAAACTATCTAAAGGATAGTCATTTAATGTTGTTCCCGTATAAAAAGGTTGAGTCTGAGTATTACCACTAACCGTCACTTCGGCATAAAATATTGTTTGTTGTAATAAACAATTAGTATCACCGCTAGTTAAATCGTAAAATCCTTCAGTTAACATTTGTTGAGGACCTTTTCTAACGGTTTGTCCCGTATTCATAAAATCTTCATCACAAATATTGAATGTTTGGTAAGTAGATATCACGTTGAATCCATTAATTATAATGTCTCTTGTTTGAACACACCCATTATCATCAATAACGGTTAGAGTATATGTTCCTGCGGATAAAGAATTAATTGTTAATCCTGTTTGTCCATTAACATTTGAACTCCAATTTAAAATAAATGGAGGTTCTCCACTTGTAATAAAAGTATCGATAGTTCCATTAGTCCCATCCGTAGAGTCTCCTCCAACTAACACAAAATCAACTGTACTTGAGTTGTTTATCGTGAATGGTAGTATTTGCGCACAACCATTATTATCGGTAACTGTCGCAGTATAATTACCTGAAGGTAAATCAGTAAATGTGTAAGATAAATCACTTATAATTGTAAATTGTCCATCAATTTCATAATTATAAGGTCCCGTTCCTCCTGAAGTAATATTCAAAGTAACCGCACCATCACTTAAATTACAAGTTGTACCAGTGGTCTCAACCGATAACGTAAATAACTCAACATTATTAATGGTATAGGCATGTGTAAAAACGCATGGCCCCATATCAGATATTGTTAGAGTATAATTACCCGAAGACAAACCATTAAATGTCCATGAAGTAAAACTACCTGTTATTACTGTTGAATTACCTAACGAATCTGTTAAAGTATATGTATATGGTGCAGAACCTCCAAAAATGGTTACTTGTATTTTACCTGAAGTATTGTTACACGCCGAATTAGTTATATTGACCGAGGTCACCGAAAGTCCTCCTGGAGTTAATAATGATGTGGATGATGTAAAATTACATAACCCCGCATCAGTTACTTGTACACTAAACACACCTGAAGATAATCCCGTAAAAGTATATGTTGTTGCAAAACTAACCGCAACTGTCCCATTAGAACCTGAATAATAATATGGAGCAGTTCCACCTGTTATTGTTATTGTCACTTCTCCATCGGCAGAAAAACAAGATGGACTTTCAACCGTGAAAGCACCCAATCCGACATTAGGAACTGTTGTTACAGTTACTCCACTACTTTGCACACATCCCGAACCATCGGTTACTGTGACAATATATGGTCCCGCGGTTAATCCTGTTATTGATTGAGTTGTTTGGCCACCTGGTGACCATAGATAAGTATAAGGTGGCGTTCCTGTTAATCCTGTTATATGTATAGAACCTGAATTAACCGCACAACCCGCATCATTTACGGTGTATAAACCAATTTCAAGTGGTAATGAATCTTTAATAATACATGTCTCAGATTTACCTGTGCATCCACCACCGTCATTTGCCACCACATAATAAGTTCCTGCCGATAAACTTCCAAAACCATATGAAGAACTTAAAGTAATACCTGAAGTAATATACCCATCAGACATTTCATATAAATAAAAACTACCTGTTCCATATAAGTTAGATGTTGTTGCGGTAACAGAACCATTGTTTAATCCACATAAAGTATTTTGTTGACTCACAATACTAACACACGTTCCTGTTGAAATATAAACATTGACGGGTAAGACAGTATTTGCCGGTGAACAACTATCAATAATCTTAAACGTATATGTTCCTCCTGATAACCCTGTTTCAGAGTAATTAACTATTCCAACCCCTAATGATGTAGTCCCCGTATAAGGGCTAATCCACTGTATTGTATAGTCAGGAGCACTTCCCAAGATATCAAGACTAAACGCTCCTGATAAATCATTTAAACAGTCACCTGTTATGCTTATAGTATATGATAAAAGACACGACATTAATTACATAAAATATTAAAGTTTATTCCGATATTCAATTTAAAATTGATACCTTGTTCTGACACCGTACACACTTGATTAGATAACACTACGGTATCAGTAGTTGTTAAATAATAATCATAACCGTAATCTTTTAAACTCTCTAAAGCAATTAAAAGACCATCATTATACGTTGTTCCTGTTGGCACACTATAAATTGGGCTACTATATCCAATACCATTAAAGAATGGATATTTTACAACCGTTACATTATCAATTTGTAAATCAACAAACCATTCACTAGTCATTCCGTTAAAATCACAATCATTTAAATTATAACCATTTGCTGTTAAATAATTTGTCATTAATTGTCCTAAAACTCCGTTAAAAGTCGTTATAGTTGGATGATTAGTCCATGGATAAATAGGACACTCAACAGTTTCTAATGGACAATCATGCGAGAATAAACCTGAAGTGATTGAGCATGGTTTACAAGGTATTTTTATTAATTGGCACCCCTCTTGTCTTCTCCAAACAAATTTTTGTCTATGAAAGATTGAGTTTTCAAGTCTAACTCCGGTATTCCAAATTGTTGTTGCTGGAACCATTTGTTCAACTAATCGTATCCAATAATCACCCAAACCATTAACATATTCCATCATAGTTTTATACGTAAAATTATCGTTTGGAATTCCAATGGTCTCATTTGATTGTAGGTATCTCCAAAAAATAGATTCTAAAGTAGGGTAACCACCTGTTTTACCATTAGACGAATATTGTCTATTTCTAACATTAATTGTATTTAACCAAAATGTTTGGGCAAATTCAAAGAAAGTTTTTCTTTTAGGTTGAGGGTTAATTTCGGTCCAATCCACCCCACCTCTACTTGGATAAGGACTATAAGGTTTTGGGTCACATGGTGTCGGTGGCACATAATTCAACCCTTCATTAGGTATTGGATAGTTATACTGTTGAGACATATACCATATATCGTAAGCAATTCCTTGAGCAGGATTTAAGAATAAATCCACATTTTTAACGTTTAATACTAATCTTTCATCTGAAACATAATACCTAGCGTTAAAGTTACCATCAAGATTTGTTCTAATACCAATCTCATTATTAACCCAACTTTTATTATTATCAATTGTCTCCCTTAATGTATACCCCAAATCCATAAACGGAAACTTACGATATCTATTCAAATACTCTTGACCATACGAATACGGTAACAATACTGTTTGATAATTTGGGTTATTACCAACAAAAACACTATTTGTAAGGTCAATATTTTCAGGTGCCCTATGTTGAGGTGTTTGCTCAAACCATCCACTACCCATTTGAAAAAAATAACTCTCAGAGTTAATAGGGGTTGTTGGGTAACCATATTCATCCATAGGATATTCATCAAGGGTAATATTAACGTCTTGAATATCTCCAGTTGTTGTAAACCCTGTATAGGTTTGTCCAAAAATTGAGAATATGTTCCCCGCTTCTAAAATTGGGATTTGTTGCACATATGTTCCTCCTGATATTTGGGCAAATTGGGTATCAAATTGTGATAAATTAATTTTTTGGTCGGCAAGGTAAACATACTCATTAAATTCAACTAATGCCTCAGGAGCACCAATTAATCTCATTAAAATTTCAATTGATTTTCTTGTTCCTTTTGATTTAAATAAAAACGCGGAATTTAAAATCAAGTTCCTATAGTATTGGTAATTTAATTCATCAGGAGTCTGTTGTTGTGAAATACCTGGATAAACCGAAGCGTTATTATTTGTTGTTCCAAATACTGAGGTTAATAATTCTGTTTCGGATATTGGTGAAATATTTATATTCCACCCAAGAGTTTGTGCAAGATTCTTAAGTAATTGTGATGGAATATCATTACCAACATTATAATTAACCGAAGTCATATAAGATAATGCGGTGATGTATTTCTTAACATCGTCAAAACTTTTACCGTAAATTTGTAACACTTTTTCAACCTTTTGGTCAGGAGTATCAAATTCTTTAAACGCACCCGTAGTTAAAAATCTTGATACTAAATTTGTTCTATATAAATCAAAAGATTCACTAATATTATTTATCGTTGTGATATATGTTTCAAAAGATTTTGTTATAATATCAATATTCCATTCTCCATATAAAGGCCAAGAAATGTTTGTGTTTTGAATATAATAACTCCCGTCCTCAGCTTCTTTTGGCACTTTAAATGTTGCAGTATATTTTGGCGACACATTCCTATTTAATAAGAAATTTTCAACCTCATCTAAATTCTCATTGAATACTTTATTAACCTCCAAATCGTTTGGTCGTATTACTAAATCATCATTGGTAAATGTCTTACCTGAAAATGGATTACCATAAACATATAACTTTAGTGTTCCACTTGTCAAACTTGTTGTCGGCACAATACCGACCACATTATAACCAACACCTTTATAGTAAAGTGAATATTTTAAATATTCTACTCTCATATCTCGTAAAGAAGATACTTGAATTTCTTTTAATTGTAAGTTTCTTGTCGAATTAACGGTAAAATCAATATCAAAAGGATTTCGTAATCTTGATAAGTCTAAATCAAAACTTGTCTCGTTGTTTGTTTTACTATATAAAATATTATTGGCCGTAGGTCCTGTAATATAATTTGTTCCCATAAAAGTCGATTCTAACGCTCCCGGGAAATAACTAATTATTGTGGTTATAGATGCCGACATTCTTTTAACCATAGAACCATACATTGTAAAGTTCGTAACCTGTGTTAAATCAAAATTAGGATAAACCTTAAAATTATTTTCAACAATAGTTTTTGATTGATTAATAGATTCAATTCCTAACGAATTTAAATTAATCGGTTCAGAAAAAGTCCCCGTATTAAAAGTTCTATTTGTTTTTTCATTTGTAGATGTAGTAAACTCAAAATTACCTTGTGTAAGACCTCCTCCCGCAACAAGTTGTAAACCAACTAAATTGTCAGAAAAAGTACCAGCTCCTGTTGCAGACTGTGGTGGACAAGTATATTTTTTAATTGCCATTACTGAGTTATGTTTGTAAAGTTTTTACTAAAATCAATATTATCATTCCTATCTTGTCTAACCTCATATAACAACTCATTAAATTGATTTCTAATTTCATATAAATTGTATTGTTTGTAAATATTATTTTGACTGTCGTATAATGTGTAAATACCATCATCAATTGACTTGGTCTGATTACCAAATAAAGCAATTGCCAATGTTGAGAAGTCATGTTCAGCAATTTCTATATCCAAAGTAATCGGATTAAAGAACGTATTTGTTATTGTTATCTCTTGGTCAGGTTGTCCTATATAAGGTATTGCGTTTGGCTTATTTGTTGGTGCCGATGATGGTGATAAAGTACAAAAAATTAAATTAGTATTATTATCGGTATATCGGTATCTAATCGCCTTCTGTGAAGTATTTGTTAAATTTTGTACGATAGGTTCACAGAAAAAAGAAGACGTTATCAATCTAAAGAAATTAGGGATTTTTGTTCCATCTGAGTTTAAATACTCAATTCTAAAACCAATTAATCCTTGATTAATAAATTTATTTCTAAATTCAGTTGGTACTGAATTTAAATCAATAACAATTCCTCTGACATTAGGTAATGCCGATAAAACACCGCAATCTAATATTGTAGTTCTAATTTGAGCGGGTCTAATTAATAAAGTGTAGATACCAATCTTATTAAATTGGTCAGCTGGTAATTTTAAATTATATAAACCCCCTAAAATCTCAACACCAGCGTTTCCTCCCGTACTCGCATTATTAAAGTAAGGTCTTAGGATAGACGGTGCGTCTAATTTAGTTAAAACAAAATTATCTGTATCATCCCTCGATGGGGTATAATTTAAGATTATCTCTACATCTTCTGGAGAGACATCAGCTGGTCTTATTGTTCCGTAGGTTCCTGTTGCCATTTATATAATTATTTTATTTGACTTCTTTAAATTTTCTTCCGCCCATAATGGTCTTAAGTTTAAATAGTGGTTTAGTCCTTCAATTTCTTCTTTATTTTTACCAACACTAATTGGTATTATATGGTCAATATGCCATTCACCGTAATTATCCCAAGACATATCATCAACAAACTGATTTTCAAGATGTTTCTTTAAATCAGTTATGGGTAAGCCAATACATTCTAATGTATTTTTTGTTTTACCCTTAATAATATTACATATTCTTGCTCTTAAATTTCCAATTAATCTATAATTTATATCGTTAAACCGTCTTTCCTTCTGATAATCAGTATTATATGTCGGATTTTTTTTGCGATAATCTACTTGGTATTTATAAATCTTTTCTTTATTTTTTAAATCATATTCCTTTTTTAATATCGATTGGCATACTTTACAATACGAACGTTTACCCTGTTTACCTAATTTTTGATTATTAAACTCGGGTAAAGATTTTTCAATATTACATTTAGTACAAACTTTCATAACAATAAATATCCTTTTTATATTTTTATCACATTAAAAAATTTATATCCGTATTTTTCGAGGTCACCAACATTATCAACTTCACCTAATCTTTCAAGTCTTTCTAACACTGAGTTTTTACCTCTTTCAATGAAAACGTTGGATTGTATTTCTGCTTCATCAATTACATTTAATAATACTTCATTTTTTGTTATTGCTGAACAAACCATCATGTCGGGTGTCATTCCTGAAGAATAAACCGTAAACACAGTGGTTCCATCATTATAATCATAGTAGTTAATATCATTAATTGTATAGGCGGTGTATAGGTTATCTACCGATGGTCCAAAAAATGTCCCAACATTTCCTGAAGTTCCTGTTACCTGAACACCTATCTTATATTTTCCCGCAAACCTTGTTGGGTCGTACTTACTACCATATTGTTCAAGGTCACTTATCGTTGAATTGGTATATCCAGTAATTAAGAATGGGACAGTTGTGTAATTGTAACTTGATTGGTCATACACATCACAATTAGAATCACCCGTAAATAAATAATCATACATCAATGAAGTCCCCGACCAACTACCTCCCGCGGGAGTAAAATAAGCCGTCCCATTAGGGTTAGTTGCAATAACATTTGTAAACGGTACCGTAACATCTTTTTTAATGACGTTATATCCCCAAGGACTCATTCCCGACATTGTAATAGTATATTCACCACTTGAAGCATAAGTATGGTTATAATAGTTGGGTGCCGTAATAGGAACCAATTGTGGTGGGGAACCATCCCCCCAATCAATCTGATAAGTTGCAAAGGCCAAATACTTTTTAAACTCGGTGTCTGAAGTATTATAAAAATAATATGTGTTCGGAGCATAGGTTGAGGCGGAAAATAAGAAATTAGTCATCGTATCTTTTTGTAACACCATTCCATCAAATACCGAATAATACCCAATATCGATTGTGGTTTCACTAAGAAATATTGGGATAGTCAAACCCGTCAATAATGAAGTTCCTCCCGTACCACCTGTTACTATTTGAGTCATTGCAGAATATACTCGAGTATAACCTGTGTATTGACTAGTCGTAGTCGTTGTTGTCACATCACAACAAGGGTCACCACTTATATTAAATTGTGATGTGCCAGCATCATAAGGTGCAAGAAATAAATCACCACTAATAACTTCGGGGGAAATTCGTATACTATAATATCTATCGTCCATTATGGGTTAATATATTCATACCATTTTATTGGTGTTCCCGCACCTATACGGTTATCAAGGTAATCAAAAACCTGATAAGTTTTTGTAGTATAATCTAAAACTACTTTATTATAAAAATATCGACTACTTTCAAATATAAATTTATCAGATAATACTGATTGTGGTTCATTCATCATCTTGACAAAAACACCAAGTCTACCATCAAAAAATTTAGCGGACATATAAAACGTATCAATATTTAAAAACGCCTCATTTTTTAACCAATAAATAAAAAACCCTTCTTTATCACCAACAAAATCTAAGGTGTATGACGGTTTTCTTATATTAACATTTGGTCTTAATGGTGAAATACTTGCACTTTCTGTCGCTCCTTGTTGCACAGGAATTATTATTGTAAAATAATTTGTTTGGCTTTGGGTGTCCTTCGTGTCATAAAAATCAAGTTTAAAAAATGATTTAGTGAACGGTTTTTCATAATAATAAATTTGAGTGCTTGAAAAGCCTGAAGGGTTTGCATTTGGAAATAGATAACTATTTACCCAATCAGTTGATACCGTTGACGCACTTACCGGAGTACTAGAATCATAGAAATAAAAATCATATTTAATTTCTGTCTTTTGATTCGAGATGTATGGTGAATGACTAAATCTTAATATTTCAAAGTCTTTTGCCACCCCAATAATATCAACCAAAACTTCTTCTTCATAAAGTTCAATACTATCATCTCTACCATAGAAATCCCACTTGATTTCGATAGGTAAATCAATTGACTTATCTCCTTTTGGTATGGTAAATAAAAATTTGTTACTCACAAGGGTCTATTGTTGGTTCTGCGATTATGGTCTGTTCATTATAATTAGTTCCTTCAGGTATTATTCTAAAAATAATATTCTTAAAAGGATAATGAACACCGTTTAAAAAAGGATAAGTAACTCCAATACCTCCACTATCAACAAAACCATATGGGTATAAATCCCTCCATATAAATAAATTTTTGGTGGTTGAAAAATGTGAATAATCCGGAATTCCGACAACGCTCCTAATATCACCATCTTCAATATAATCCGAATAAACTCTTGTTGTTAACACATGATGTGGTTGATAATAATACCCAAGTTGATTTGCCGTATTTACACCAATCCTAAATGAAAAAGGATTAAAGGTTAGTTTATGAAATATATTAGAAATTACTCTTTCTTTTTGGTCATAATCATTCCATTCACAACAATCACCATCAACTATGTCTCCCTCTTTAATAGATTCGACATACGTAAAAGTTATTGGTCCTGATGCTGGTCCATACCCAGAACTAATTGGTGTTGTATAAGACCCCATAGGAAAATCAGTGTCCGAATTACTATTAGAATTACTCCACCAATAATCAGGAGCCCCAAAAGAATTAAGTGGTAAGTTAAATTCCCAACCTTGTTTTAATCCGTAATAACTACCTGAACCGTTGGGTATTCCAAACATCCATCCAAAATAACCTTTATATATAACGGTAAAGAATAATTCAGTAATCGGTCTTTTTTGGTTATCTCTAATTGGGTTAACTCTAATATCTTTATTAAAAGATAATGTGTATGATTGTGACCCTTCTTTAACCGATACTCGCGCAACTTTGTCAGGAGTAAATCCGCTACTCTCATATTTTTTCTTTTCTCCAAAAATATTTTGTTCAAATCCAGCTTTAACTAATACCGCGTTTTCCGATTCTGTTAATATTTTATTTTTTCTAACATAATATGTTGAAATGGTGTCCAACTCATTATCTTGTAAAATTACCCTTTTGGCGGTTCCCGTTACACCATCATCAAAAGTTCCACCTAAATATCCAACATCAATTATATTAAAAACGTATTCTTCACTACCAAAAGTACTAACCCCTAAAGAATCTATTTGGAATAAGTCGGTTCCATTATAAGAGAAACTTAATTTAACAAATTCTCCAACCGACATCCCATGTTTAACAGGACATCTAAATGAAACGGTATTTCTACCATTATATACAGTATTCTCAATAATAAACGGTATACCATCACCAACAATCCAATTTAAAATAATATTAGTTTTTTTATCGGTAGCCCTCATTGGTTTTGTATAATCATTTTCATAACCATAACTAACAAAGAAATTCCAATTGTAACTTGATGCACTTTTTGGTATAAAAGTTAGATGTTCGTTCGGTGGTTGTGTATATCCACTAACATTATAATCAGTCCTAATAAAATCAAATTCATTGTATTGAGGAACCCCTGTCCATGAGATTGTTGTTGCTCCACTGAGACATTGTAAGGCAGCCGCTGAAGCAGAATTCAAATAATATAAATTATTTTCAAATGGGGGATAGTTGGTAAATCCTGAATACACGTTTTGGAATAAAAGTGAAAATTTACATGTAGGTCTGATAATATCAGAATTTTGTCGTTCGTCATCAAAAACCTGTTCTAAATCCACATCAATACTTCTATCGAACTCAACATTTTCTTTCGCTGTCTGTATTAACGGTACATTGAACAGTAATGTTGTGTTAGGTGCGGATTTATATCGTAATGAACCTAAAATTACTCTTATATCTTGTCTATTTCCCATATTAATCAGTTATTATTTCGAATCCAATCCATTTAATTGCAAACCTATCAAATGACGTTTTACCTTTTTTAAGCCCAAAATAAAAGTGGTATGGAGCACCTACAGTAATAATTCTACTAATAGGATTACTAAATGGAGCGGTATTAGGGTCTTGTGAAGTAAAATTAGGGTTATAATTACCCAAACTATCAACAGAATAAATGTATCCTTTATAGTCTTTGATTAAAGTACTACCGTTTGTTCTAAAGTATCTTGAGTTTTGTTCTATTCTATCTAAGGTCTGATATTTGTGAGTAAAAAATTCTGTATTTAGAGTATTAGTGTACCAATCATTACTTTGTGAACCAAAAATACTATACGGAAATGAACCTTCTTTTATTTCCCACTGATAAAAAGGTACGGATTGTGTAAACACATTAAAGTAATTGAATGCACAGGTGTCGGTAACCATTGCTGAGTCATTAATAATGGTTCTTTTAGGACTAATAAAATCTCTAACCTGTGTGTCAGAAGAAAAGAAAATCCCAATAATACCATCTGCAACACCCCCACCATTAAAGAAAATTGGGTCTTGAGCTCCAATAATTGACGGATAATTAGCCGACTCAAAGTCCGCAACACCTAACTCTGAACTTATTGATATCATTTGAGCGTAATCCGCATCAACAAACAGTTTAGTTCTTTGGTTAAAATATGAAAGAATGTTTCCTCCTCCAGCACCTAATAACTGTTCCAAAAAACTTGTACTCGCTAATCGACTAATAATAAGTAGATTTAGTATTTCCGAAACATCGGTAAAAGTTGTTGACCCCATTTTCTTAACAACGTACCCATCATAATCATCTGACATAACAATCTCTTGAAGAAATTGACTTCTAGGACCTAAATCCATAATAGTTGTTGGAAATTTTAAGTTCTTAACATTCCCTTTATATGCCGAATAGTCTGGTGCATCCGCCCCAATAAATTTGGTACCATCCCAAGGACTACTTCTATAATAGAAATTATTTGTTGGGTGTAGAATCACAGTATCCCTACAATATACACTATAAGGAGCGTTTGGTGGGGTTGAGGTAGGACTTGTAAAAAATCTATCGTTTTTGATATTGAATGCGTATAATGTTCCATTAATCCAATTGTTTGTGAAAATATGTGACCAAACATCTCTACAAGCACCAAAGGTAATTTGTATTCTTGATGACCATTCTGCGACTATTTTAATATCTTTACCTAACGATGAGAAAATTTTTGTTATTGTTATATAACAACCATTTTCCATAATTAATTCATTGTTTGATGTACCATTTTCATAACAAGGGTTTGGTGACGGATAATAATTAAATTCATTAGGTACAACGTCATTATAACATCCTAACGGTATCATTGTATTACAATTAAACGTATCTAAAACAGACCCCGTCATTGTTGATGAATCTACTGGGTCAGGTCCTGCCTCAGCGACAGATGGTGTGTTACTTTGAATTCCTTCTGTATTGGTTACCGTTCCATCATCACCAATTTGGTATGCGGAAAAATTAGCGTTTTGTTGTAATGCGTAACTATTACCCGCATTATCAAGGGTTAACGTTGATGTCGGAAGTCTATCAGACCTCATAATAATTTGTCTACCACTAGACCCTAGGTTACTGTAAAAATACGTGCCAGAATATCTTGGTGCGTAATAATACCCAATAATTGTTGGTGGTGTGATACTGTTTACAGGTATATAGACTTCTTGTAACATTACCGAACCACCGTCAACGATTTCATTTTCAAAATACCCTCTATTATCAGGCGGCGGAGGTGTGTAACTATTAACCGAAGAAATAAAATATTGACTAGTAGGTGAGGATGAACAATACGAACCAGAACCACTAATACCATCCCACTCTATTGTGAAACCATTATAAGGACTGCCAAATAGTTTAATCGAATAAGCATTATCTAATCCATCTTGACAAGCCACAGATAATTGTGG